>PVMQ01000097.1_pt1 | contig 121848 bp, 115 predicted proteins | sample 1853411 | NCBI WGS metagenome assembly PVMQ01 (sample SAMN08533513, study PRJNA380276) | Human gut metagenome, whole genome shotgun sequencing project.
TTGAATTTGAGCGGTGCATTGATTTTCTGGTACGGATGATTGATAAGTACGGCGATGAAGTCCTCCGGGAGTTGGAGGAAGAAAAACAGAATAAAGAAGAAAAAACAGCATAGAATACTTCTGAGCGGGTATGGCTAAGAATGTTTTGGCGTATTGACAGGACATTTAAAATGACGTATACTAAGCTCAGTGATCGTTCTGTAGAAACTTGCGAAGCCTACAGGCGGGGGAGAGCCTGCGGGTCTCTCCCTCTTTTGTTTTAAGGAGAAATGATATGCAGACACCGAAAAAATTCTCTTCTTTTAGTGATCAGGTTTCCTGGATCAGTGACGAAAAGGGAATAAAAATAAACGACAGAGAATATGCGGAAGAGATGTTACGTCAAATAGGATATTTTCCTCTTATGGGAGGATATAAACATCTTTTTAGAATATCGAATACAAAGAAATATAAAGCAGGAACAAGTTTTGAAGAAATAGTCAGTCTGTATAAGTTTGATGCAGAGCTTAGAGAGTTGTTCTTTAAATATTTACTGCAGGTTGAGCGACAGATGCGTTCTTTGATGTCATACTATTTTACTGAAATGTATGGAGCAGAGCAGAAGCAGTACCTGGATGCTAATAATTATAATAATACAAAAAGAAATCATGCAACAATCGTAAAGTTAATAGCGACCTTGAAACGTGCAACAACAACTACAGATTATACATATATCAACTATTATCGCAAGACATATGGTGAAATTCCATTATGGGTTTTGGCAAATGTACTTACGTTTGGAAATTTATCAAAAATGTTCCAAGTATTTCCTCAGTCTTTAAAATCAAAAGTATCAAAAAACTTTGAACCTTTGAACCAGCATCAGATGGAGCAGTTTCTATCGGTTCTCACGAAGTATAGAAATGTATGTGCACATGGAGAACGACTGTTCACATACAGAACGGTAGATGCTATTACGGATACACCGCTTCATAAAAAACTTTAATCAGCCATTCGGACAAGTAAGCCAACAATTAAACAGCATTATTATGGCGACTGCCGGTATCAATCGTATTTATGCACTTCTTGACGAAGAATCAGAAAATGATAATGGATATGTAAGTTTAGTTAATGTAGAATGTGATTCTACAGGAAATTTAATAGAAAGTACAAAACGTACAGGAAAGTGGGCGTGGAAACATTATCATAAAGCAGATAATACCACAACCTATCAAGAACTTAACGGAGAAATCCTCTTTGAAAATGTTGATTTTGGATACAGCGATGAAAAATTAGTCCTTCATGATATTAACCTGTTTGCGAAGAAAGGACAGAAAATTGCGTTTGTAGGAAGTACAGGTGCAGGTAAAACAACCATTACAAATCTGATCAATCGTTTTTATGATATTCAAGATGGGAAAATTCGATATGATAACATTAATATTGGAAAAATAAAAAAAGCTGATTTAAGGAAAAGTTTAGGCGTTGTATTACAGGATACTCATTTGTTTACCGGTACTATTATAGATAATATTAGATATGGACGATTAGACGCAACTGACGAAGAATGTATACAGGCCGCAAAACTGGCTAATGCCGATGGCTTTATTCGTATGTTGCCAGATGGGTATCAAACAATGATATCTGGTGATGGTGGAAGCTTATCACAAGGACAACGACAATTACTGGCAATAGCCAGAGCTGCTGTTGCAAATCCTCCTGTCCTTGTTTTAGATGAAGCTACTTCAAGTATTGATACTCATACAGAAGAATTAGTGCAAAACGGTATGGATAAATTGATGGCAGGACGAACAACATTTGTTATTGCTCATCGTTTGTCAACTATTAGAAATGCTGATTGCATTATGGTATTGGAAAACGGAAAAATTATTGAGCGTGGAAATCATGAACAGTTAATCGAAGAAAAAGGTCGATATTACCAACTTTATACAGGTGATTTTGAATTATCATATTAAGCAAAGGAAAGCCAAATGAAAATTGTGTCCCGGATAATGATATCACTTTGGAAGATGCATATATTTTGAATGCTTTTTTTAAATGTGTTTTGGCTTGTGAAAGATTGGTGGTCATCAGATAAATGGTTGCAAGGGTTTCCTGTACTTTGACATAATCCAGACATTCATCGGAATGGTATTCCTTGATGATGCCGGATAATTTTTGCAATTCGGAGATTCCTCTTTCGGGTTCCTGCTGTTCTGTCAGGAACATTGCATAATTGGCTATGAATTGGTAAATGGAGAATTGCAGATCGCAGAGGACGAAGCAGAGATTATTCGTCTGATCTATGACAAATTTATTCATACCAATATGGGAATCTCTGCGATTGCTGCATGGCTGAACCAGCATGGATATAAAAAGAAAAAACGACAGAATAATACACTGGACGCATTTGCCTCTTCCTTTATAAAAGGCGTTCTGGATAATCCGGTATACTGTGGAAAGCTGGCTTATGGACGAAGGAAGGACGAGAAAGTATCTGGTACAAGAAATGAATACCGTATTGTAAAGCAGGAAAATTATATGCTGCATGATGGTATCCATGAAGGAATCATTTCAGAAACAGACTGGGAGCTGGCACATCAAAAACGGGAAAAAACAGGTGTAAAATATGAAAAGACACATAGTCTCGATCATGAGCATATTTTATCCGGAATATTGAGATGCCCGTTATGTGGAAGTGGTATGTATGGAAACGTGAACCGAAAGAAAAAGAAAGACGGAACCTTATATAAGGATTATTTCTATTATGCCTGCAAACATCGTCGCCTGGCAGACGGTCATAAATGTGGATATCGTAAACAATGGAGCGAGGAGAAGATTAATAATGCAGTGGAAGAAGTTATTCGGAAACTGGTGAAGATCTAGATAGAGTATGGCAACAGCAAGTTGCCTTTCAGAATATGGATTTGGTTATATGATAAGGTTATGGAGGTAACCACTATGAAAACAAAAAATATTATTTTAAAACTTCGTACGGAAAGAGGAATGTCACAAGACGAATTGGCAGATAAAATTATGGTAACAAGGCAGGCGGTATCACGTTGGGAAAATGGAGATACCGTTCCAAATACTGATACATTAAAGCTCTTATCAAAAGAATTTGATGTTTCCATTAATACTCTTTTGGGAGAACCGAGAAAACTGATCTGCCAGTGCTGTGGAATGCCAATTAGTGATGATTCCATATTGGGACGTGATAAAGATGGTACATTAAATGAGGAGTATTGTAAGTGGTGCTATGCAGATGGAACATACACATATAATAATATGGCTGAACTGATTGATGTGTGTGTAAAGAATATGGTAAATGAAAACTTTACCGAAGAACAGGCACGATCTTATTTGAAAGAAATGCTTCCAAAGTTGGATTACTGGAAAAGATATGATGAACTTAGTGACAATGGGCAGTTTGAAGAGTTTAAAAAGAAATTGATAAACGAAATAAATAATCTGCATATAGACGGACTTCCAATGGTAGACAAGCTAAATGCACTTGTGGGGAAATATGTGAATCTGGAATATGCTCTGCCTAATGGAGATAAAGTGAAATTCCTTGATGATCAGAAAACCTATCTGGGGAATCAACTGGAGTCTGAATTTGGAGGAGACAGGTGCTTCGGCATTCTGGCAAGTATGGATTTTATTCTGGTATGTACATATGAGAAGGATGGTGAAAATCCAGGCGGAATGAAGTACCAGAAGAAAGTATTGAAAAGATGCCGGAAGAATATCAGAACGTATCAGTAGAAGATTTTGTAGGATACAGCAAATCAATGTTTGAGTATTGGACAGAGGAAGATTTTGCATCGTCATTTCGGAAGATGCTGACAATAGAGCAGTTTCGCAGTGAAGAGATGCAGAATTTATATCAGCAATATCTGGTATCCGGACCGACAGAATATGTGAAGGATCTATTCAAAAATATGGAAATAAAAAATCCAGAAGAGAATGCAATTAAATTTTATGCAAATATGTTTTTCTATTATAGTGTATATGATGGAGCAACAGATAAGACGAAAGCAAAATGTCAGTTTGAATATATGCTGGACAAAATTGTAGAAGAAATGAAACAGTAATTGTATTTTGGGTAAAGGAATGTGAAATGGGATTAGAGCAATGGGGAGCAAGTGAGCAATATTATAAAATTGCTTCAGTGCATCCAGAATATGAACTTGGAAGAGTGATATCACAAGAAAAAGATTTATTTCGTCTGGTCATGGATAAAGAAGAGTGCATGGCAAGAGTTTCGGGAAAATTCAGATATAATGTTTCTGCAATTTCAGAATTTCCATCTGTAGGAGATTTTGTTCTTGTAGAACATTCTTTTAAAGATGATGTGGCGGTTATTCACAAAGTGCTGCAGAGAAAAAGCGTTTTTATTCGGAAAGCTGCTGGGAAAAATTGTATGGAGCAGGTAGTAGCCGCTAATATAGATACCATATTTTTGTGTATGGCATTAAACGGGGACTTCAATATAAGAAGGTTAGAACGTTATCTGTCTATAGCATGGGACAGTGGAGCTGTTCCGGTCATAATTCTGACAAAAATAGATTTGTGTGATGATTTACAGGCAAAGAGATTTGAGATTGAAAATGTAGCGGTTGGTGTTCCGGTGATGGAACCTTCCGGATTAACAGGAGATGGTCTACAGCAAATAAAGCAATATCTGCAGAAAACAAAGACAGTTGCGTTCATTGGTTCTTCAGGTGTAGGAAAATCAACATTGATCAATAGATTGCTGGGTGAAGAATGTTTGAAAACCAATACAATTAGAAAAGATGACAAGGGAAGACACACAACTACTCATAGAGAACTGTTCTTGATTCCTGATAGTGGAATGGTTATTGATACACCGGGAATGCGGGAACTTGGAATGTGGAAGGCAGGAAAAGGAATTGAACATGCTTTTTCTGATATTGAGAAATTGGCAGAAAAATGTCGTTTCCATAATTGCACACATACATCTGAACCAGGATGTGCAGTAAGAGCAGCAATGGAAGGTGGGATGATTGATGAGGAACGTCTGAAAGCCTATAAAAAGTTAAAGGCAGAGAATTCATATATGGAAGATACTGGAAACTATATGCTCGCAAAGAAAAAGAAGTTTAAAGAAATTGCAAAGTATAATAAGAATAATTTGAAGAGGTAATATAAAAGCCAGACGCTTAAGACGCAGAGCTGTTAATTCTGATACTGAAAAATCAGGATTATCGGTTTTTATTTACGCGAGCAACGAGCCAAAGTCTGTGCTTGCACAGACCTTGGCGACTGCCGCGATAACTTGAAAAACTCGCGAAGCGGATTGTGAATGTTCACTTTACCTGTATCAGGAAGTATCGGTAAATGGAAAAGAATATCTTCTGGTGCAGGGAGGACTTGGCAATCCTACTCTCAGGCGAATATGCCCAAATAAGGGAACTCAGATGTAATTGGAAAATCCCTTTCCGATGATCTCACTGCTTTTGGTAACGGTAATAAAAGCAGTGGGTTCATTTTTTTTGATAAAACGCTGCAGCAGAATTGCCTGATTGACATCGACAACGGTCAAAATAACGGTTCTCTGTGTATGAGAGTAGGCTCCCTCGGCATGATAAGTGGTTGCAGTGTGACCGAGTTCTTCTGTAATAAAATCGCAAATTGGTTCTGGATAATCACATACAATAGTAAAGAACTTGTTCAGCTTCATGCGTTCGATCACTTTGTCGATGACCAGTGTCTTTGCCATCAGCCCAAGGATGGAACAAAGTCCGGTCAGAGTGTCAAAAACGAAGAATGCCATAACTACAATGAGCAGGTCGCAGAGCAGCAAAGCGGTGGAAATGTTCATCGTGGAGTACTTTTTGATGATCATGGCGATGATGTCTGTCCCGCCTCCGGAGGCGTTCTCGAAAAAGAGCAGGGCAGCTGCGATTGCCGGCAGCAAGATCGCAAAGCAAAGCTCCAGCGAAATCTGATCGGTCAGCGGTCCTGACATCGGGAAAAGATGCTCAAAAACATTTAATAGTACCGAAGAGAGAACGGTGACGTAGGCTGTTTTCAGTCCGAAGTTTCTTCCAAGAAAAGCGAAACCGACCACCAAAAGAACCAGGTTGATGACCAGGTTGATTACAGAGGCAGTAAAGGGAAGAAATTTTGCAAAAACAACAGCCATTCCGGATACTCCGCCGAAAGAAAAATTATTTGGAAATTTAAAAACATAGATGCCGATATCCATAATGAGTACGGCAACGGTAATAATAAAGTATTCTTTTAAAGTACGGGAAACGGAAGATGTGTTTTCCTTATTTTGTTCCATAGAAATCCTCCTCATTTGTATGAATCCAGACATGCAGCACCTTATTATACGCCCTGTTCTTCTTCCTGACAAGCGAATTTCTTTGACCGGATGAAAAAATTCTGTTAGAATAAAATTAAAATGCCAAAGCACATTACCAGACACCAGAAGATGCCTGTGAATTGCTTCGTTACAAAGTAACTTTTTAACATTCAGGAGAAACAAATGATTACTTTAAATGACTATTTATATTCCGGAGATACGATCTTCCGTATTCTGCAGCAGTATACCGATGCACTGCGAAAAGAGGCAAGAAAAAGTCACAATGAGATTGACATGGCACACAGCAATTTTCTGATTCTGATTAAGGGGCTGCTGGAGCACAATGATTTCCTTACTGCTCAGTCACAGCAAATCCGGGAATTTTATAAATATATGGCAAAACAGTATCCGTATCTTGCTTTTACTTTTAAAGGAAGGATCAAATCGCTGATCCGTGCAGAAGAAAAATTCAACGGTTATATTGTCTCTTATATTTATGACTACTATACAAAATACGGTAAGTACCCGTCAGTGAACAAGCTTAAGAGCCGCCTGAGCTGTTTTCGTGATTTTATCGCATACCGCATCGTGATCTGTATGCCGAAATGTCACCTGAAACAGGGAGAAGATCTGGAAACGGAGGAGCTGAAGTGCCTCTATGAGATCGCCAATGCTCTGCCGGGATTTCTTGAAGAGCGTGGCTTTGATGCAGAAGATGCAAAAGGAGTCAAACTGAGCACTTCCCCACTCTTAAATGACGATGTAAAGCCGTATTATCGCGATTATGTATGCAACAAAAGCCACAATGGATATCAGTCCCTTCATATTACATTTTACGACAACAGTTCCAGAAGCTATATGGAACTGCAGCTGCGTACCAAGCGGATGGATGACATTGCCGAGATCGGACCGGCGAACCATCTGGAATACGAAAAACGCCAGGAAAAGGAACGTATCCAGCGAGACACGATCCCGAAAGGTGAATGCATTTATTTTGATGAAGCATATGAAAGAGGCATGAAGCTTCTGAATCTGGATCTGACAAAAATAGACGTTAATATGTTCACGGCGATGAGCAAGAGCCTGATCAACGATGGCTGCGGACTGTACCATGGCAGACTGATTCTGCCGTATGAGCATCTGTCGCGTTTCCAGAATGATCTGATCGATTAAAAGACATTGAATCGCTGATCGTATCGATCGATACCGAAGGATAAATCCCCTGCAAAGAGTTTAATGCCATGCTCTTTACAGGGGATCTTTTTGTGTCTTTTGTGATATCTGTTTTTTTCAGAGGACAAACCGGATCAGACGGGTTCTGTCGAGTACAAAGATCGAGGCATCCATAAACAGATGGGCGAGCAGTGTGCTGACGATCACGCCATTTGAAGTCAGCAGAAAACCGACGTGGAAGCCAAACCAGCAGACAAAGCCGGAATAGCAGCCCATCAGGATCAGCAGGTAGAGATTTTTCAACAGTTTTGAGATGGTACTTATAAAATCTTCTGCCGTAAAATCAAAGTAGACGAATCGGCCGATCGCCAGAGAAACAAAATACAGGATCAGGGCGTCGTAGTTGGAATCGTCGTAAATAAATTTTATGTACATAAGAATTAAAATAATATAAAAGGACGACACCAGTCTTACGGAAGATTTCTGATCCGGCGGCAGATACTCAAGCGGAACTAAAAAACGATCCAGCCATCCGGTGAAAAATACGGACAGGATCAGAAAAAGCAACAGGATAAAATCCTGATATTTACTCCAGTAGAAAAATGCCTGAGGGATCCTTGCGTCAATGATATAGTAAAGGGAAAGAAACAGAAGAACCGAGGTACTGGAGAATGTCATTTCGTAAAAGCTTTCAATCATGCCGATCTCACGGAACCGGTGTCTTCTTGTGATCTCTGCCACATCGCATTCGTCCAGCCCTTCATAGTTCAGCCGCCTGTGAACCTGAAGTTTGGCTGTGATCAGTACGATGGCAAGCACGGCGATCAGTCCCATCAGCGAAACCAGCAGAAAAATGCCGATATTCTTAAAATCAAAATAGTGAGAGACATAGTAACGAGTCATACAAACACCTTCTTTCAAAATAGCAGGGCAAGAATGCCGGAGGCATTCCTGAATTTATGTACCGCAACGCCATTGTAGTACGTTTTTTCTGAAAAATCCAGTGCTACCTGTATTTTACCGGAATGGATCCTGCTTTTTCATGACAGAAAAAAGTGATGTGAGGAAATTTTGCATGCGTGCAGGGACTGTAAACGTTGACATGATATAAGCAAAAGTTTATAATTATTTACTGCAAAGTATGTCGGAAACGGCATTAAGAAGGAGGAAATGCAGTGGCAGAACAGAAGAATGGACTGGAAGGTTATTTCGTGACAAAAGGCAGTAAAAAGCTCAGATATGGCTATACAACCGGATCCTGTGCAGCAGCAGCGGCAAAAGCGGCAACCTGGATGCTTCTGTCACAGAAAAAGATTGAAAAAATCGATCTTCTGACGCCACGCGGCATTTTATTACATCTGATGCCGCTGGATGTCTGCTTTGATGAACAGCAGGCTTCCTGTGCGATCCGGAAAGATGGCGGAGACGATCCGGATGCGACAGATGGGTTGCTGGTTTATGCAGTCGTATCAAAATGCGGAGAAACAAAAAAGGAGCAGGTTTTTATTGACGGCGGAAAAGGTGTCGGGCGGATCACAAAGCCGGGGCTTGAGCAGCCGGTCGGAGCGGCAGCGATTAACCGTGTTCCCAGAAAGATGATCACGGAAGCAGTGCGTGAAGTATGCGAAATGTGTGAGTATACAGAAGGAATACAGGTCTGCATTTCCATACCGGGCGGCGAAGAAGTGGCAAAAAAAACGTTTAATCCAAGACTTGGGATTGAAGGTGGCTTGTCGGTGCTTGGCACAAGCGGAATTGTCGTGCCGATGAGTGAAAAGGCTCTGATTGCCAGCATCCGTCTGGAGATGGAGATGAAGCGAAAAAACGGTGCCAAGTATCTGCTTCTGACACCTGGTAATTACGGTGCCGATTTTGTGAAAGAAAACACAAAGCTTGATGTGGAAAGCTCGATGAAGTGCAGCAATTATGTCGGTGAGACGCTGGATATGGCAGTGGAATTAGGATTTCTGGGCGTGCTGTTTGTGGCACACATCGGGAAATTCGTCAAGGTTTCCGGTGGCATTATGAACACGCATTCCAGACATTCAGATGCAAGGGCAGAGCTGATGTGTGCACATGCCCTGCGATCCGGAGCTGATCTTGAGACGGCAAAAGCGATCCTTGAGACCATCACTACAGAAGAAGCCATGGAGATTATCAGGATGCACGGACTTCAGGATGCGGTGATGGAGCAGATGGCAGAAAAGGTGCATCAGTATATGCAGCACCGGGTAGAGGGTGCAATCCAGACAGAGGCGATCCTCTTTTCCAACCGTTTTGGCTATCTTGGTGAGACAAAAGGAGCCGAAAAACTTGCCGAAAAATTCAAATATGACTTATAAAATAATATGATTAAGTGTCAGAAGACGAAAGTGTGATTGTGCTTAAACAAATGAGCACTTTAGACTTATTGACACGCTGAACACTGAAAACGTATTAAATGGAAAAACAGAAGGAGTATACGCAACAATGAATACAGGTACCTTATATGGCGTCGGGATCGGACCGGGAGATCCGAAACTGATGACCTTCCGGGCAGCGGAACTGATCCGTGACAATGAGATCATTGCCCTGCCCGGAGAAAAAGCAGAAGAAACCGTGGCATACCAGATCGCCGTGCAGACAGTAGAAGAATTAAAACAGAAAACGTTTCTGGAACTGCCGATGCCGATGACAAAAGACAGGGAATTGTTGGAAAAAAGTCATGAAGAGGCGGCAGACCGCGTGGAGGAGTGTCTGCAAAAAGGACAGAATGTAGTATTTTTAACACTTGGAGATCCGACTGTGTATTCCACTTATCTTTATGTACATAAACGGATTGCACAGCGTGGTTACAGGACGGAACTGACAAGCGGGATCACTTCATTTTGTGCAGTAGCGGCAAAGCTAAATATCGGTCTTGTAGAAAAGGCAGAAGAGCTTCATGTGATACCGGCATCCTATCAGATCGAAGATGCCCTGAAATTGCCCGGAACAAAAGTCCTGATGAAAGCAGGAAGAAAGATCGGACAGGTGAAAGAGCTTCTGAAAAAAGCCGGTATGCAGGCGATGATGATCGAAAACTGCGGTATGGAAAATGAAAAAATCTATCAAACGGTGGATGAGATTCCGGAAAATGCCGGATATTATTCGCTTATTATCGTAAAGGAGAATTAAAATGATACATTTTGTCGGAGCCGGTTCCGGAGCGGCAGATCTGATCACTGTTCGAGGCAGGAAATTTCTGGAAGAAGCGGACGTGATCATCTATGCCGGTTCTCTGGTCAATCCGGAGCTTTTAAATTATGCAAAAGAGGCGTGCAAGATTTATGACAGTGCAAAGATGACGCTGGAGGAAGTATTGGATGTGATGCGTCAGGCAGAAAAAGACGGACAGATGACGGTGCGTCTGCATACCGGAGATCCGTGCATTTACGGTGCAATTCGTGAGCAGATGGATGTACTGGATGCAGAAAATATTTCTTATGACTATTGCCCAGGTGTCAGTTCCTTCTGTGGGGCAGCCTCTGCTTTAAATATGGAATACACGCTTCCGGGTGTATCACAGAGCGTGATCATCACACGCATGGCAGGCCGTACACCGGTGCCGGAAAAAGAAGAGATCGCTTCTTTTGCGGCACATCAGGCAACGATGGTAATCTTTTTAAGCACCGGTATGGCAGAAAAATTATCCAAGCGTCTGATTGCAGGAGGTTATTCGGAAAATACGCCGGCAGCGATTGTCTATAAAGCAACCTGGGAAGATGAGAAAGCGGTGATCTGCACCGTAGGAACATTAGCAAAGGCAGCAGAAGAAAACAACATCACGAAGACTGCACTGATGATCATCGGAGATGCGGTAACGCACAGCCATTATGAACGTTCGGAGCTTTACAATCCGGCCTTTACAACAGAATTTCGTCAGGCAACGAAAGAGAGATGACAGGAAAATGGGACAGAAACTTGGGATCGTCAGTTTTACGGAGCATGGCAGTCAGTTAAATGAGCGGCTGCGGGAAATGCTGGAGCGTTCCGGATATGTATGCGAGTCCTATGCAGCGGAAAAATATGCAGGAAAATATCATCTGTTTCCACTGAAGGTTTCCGCAAAAGCGTGGACAGAAAAAATGTTCCAAAGCATGGATGCTTTGCTTTTTATCGGTGCGTGCGGCATTGCGGTGCGGAGCATAGCACCTTATCTTCAGGGAAAAGACAAAGATCCGGCCGTTGTTGTTCTCGATGAGAGGGGGATTTTTGCGATTTCCCTGCTTTCCGGGCATCTGGGCGGGGCAAATGAGCTGACAGCGGTGCTCGCAAATCTGACCGGTGCGATTCCGGTCATTACGACAGCAACCGATATCAACGGACGTTTTGCAGTCGATGTGTTTGCAAAAAAGCAGAATCTGTGGATCTCAGATCTGAAAGCGGCAAAAGCAGTTTCTGCGGCGGTGCTCGATGAAGAGCCGGTCGGATTTTTCAGTGAATTTCCGGTGACAGGCGAAATCCCATGCGAACTGCAAAGACTTGCGGATGGAGAGCGATTTGAGGGAAACTGCGGTATGGTGCTTTCCTTGAACGAAGAAAAGAACCCGTTTGCCGTGACGCTGCACCTGATCCCACGGATCGTAAGCCTTGGGATCGGCTGCAAAAAAGGCACACCGCAGGAGACGGTCGAGCAGGAAGTTTTAAAAGCACTGCAAAGCTGTCATGTGTCGATACACAGCATTTTTGCGGCAGCCAGCATTGATCTGAAAAAAGAAGAAGCGGGAATCCTTGCGTTCTGTGAAAAGCATGCGATTCCATTTTGTACTTATACGAAAGAGGAACTGATGGATCTCGAAGGAGATTTCACGGCATCAGCATTTGTAAAAGAGACAACCGGTGTGGACTGTGTCTGTGAACGAAGTGCCATTCTTGCAGGAGGCGGTGCAGAGCTGCTTCTGAAAAAGCGGGCGGCAAACGGCGTGACCGTCGCACTGGCTCTCAAAGATTGGAGTGTGGATTTTGGATAATAAGATATATGTGGTAGGAATTGGACCAGGAGCTTATGAGCAGATGACGATGCGGGCGGCAGAAGCACTTCGCAGGTGTGATGTGATCGTGGGCTATACCGTTTATGTGGAGCTTGTAAAGGAACATTTTGCAAACAAACGTTTCCTGACAACGCCGATGAAAAAAGAGATCGAACGCTGCCGTCTGGCATTTGAAGAAGCAAACAAAGGTTATACCGTTGCGATGATCTGCAGCGGCGATGCCGGAGTCTATGGCATGTCCGGTCTGATGCTGGAGATCGGACAGGAGTATCCGCATGTGGAAGTGGAAGTGATCCCGGGTGTGACGGCGGCAAATGGCGGGGCAGCTGTGCTTGGAGCACCATTGATCCACGATTTCGCAGTGATCAGTTTAAGTGATCTGCTGACACCGTGGGAAAAGATTGAAAAACGTCTGCTCTGTGCAAGCGAAGCGGATTTTGTGATCTGCCTTTACAATCCATCCAGCAAAAAACGTCACGACTATCTGCAGAAGGCCTGTGATCTGATGATGAGAAGCAAAGATCCGGATACCGTGTGCGGAACGGTTTCCAATATCGGGCGTGAGGGAGAAACGTTTCGTGTGATGACGTTAAAAGAGCTGCGGGATACCAGGGTGGATATGTTTACAACGGTTTATATCGGAAATTCTCAGACCAAAATGCTGAATGGGAAAATGGTCACACCAAGAGGTTATATCCATGGATAAGATTTTATTGTTTGCCGGGACGACAGAAGGGCGAAATCTGGCAGAATTTCTGGAGAAAAATCAGATACCGACGGAAGTCTGTGTGGCAACGCAGTATGGAGAGACGCTCTTAGAAGAAGGGAAGTATCTTCATGTCCACGTCGGAAGACTGGACGAAAAAGAGATGGAGCAGCAGATCCAAAAGCAGCAGATCACGCTGGTCATAGATGCGACGCATCCGTATGCGGTGATCGTATCTCAAAATATCCGCAGGGCATGCAGCCGGACGGGAACAGAGTACATCCGTCTTGCGAGAAAAGAGACGGACGCTTCCTGGAAACAGGAGATGGAGGATGTCATAGAAGTTGCAAGCGTGGCAGAAGCGGCAGCTTTTCTTGCAAAAAAAGAGGGGCGGATCTTTGCGGCGACCGGAAGCAAAGAGCTTTCTGCCTATCAGGTGATCCCGGATTATCAGGACCGGGTGGTGGCAAGAGTGCTTTCCACCCCGGAGGCAGTATCGGAGTGTGCCATGCTGGGATTTTCCGGGAAGAATCTGATCTGTATGCAGGGACCGTTTACGGAAGATCTGAATGTGGCGATGCTCAGGCAGGCACAGGCTTCATGGATGGTGACAAAAGAATCCGGAAAAGCCGGCGGTTTTCTGGAAAAGTTGCGTGCGGCAAAAAAAGCAGGAGCAAAGCTGGTTGTCATAAAACGACCGGGGGAGCGATCCGAAGAAATTGCGGAAGATCAAAAGGAAGAAAATTTATATGCAATATGTGATGAAGGACAGATCCGAAGCCTTCTTGGTAAACGGCTTGGCATTTGTCCGAAACGACAGCTGTATCTGGTCGGGATTGGCATGGGAAATGAAAAGAACCGCACCGTGGAGGCAGAACAGATCTGTCAGTCGGCGGATCTTCTGATCGGTGCCAGAAGAATGCTGCAATCCGTGAAAACAGAAGGAAAGGCAGTCTTTGAATCTTATAAACCGGACGAGATCGCCGCTTATCTGGCAGAACATCCGCAGTATGAGACGGCAGCGGTACTCTTATCCGGAGATATCGGTTTTTACAGCGGAGCAAAAAAACTGTACGATGCGATTGAACGCACGGAAGGACTGGAACAGATGGAAATTTACCCGGTCAGCGGCATTTCTTCGGTGGTCTATTTCTGCGGAAAACTGGGCGTTTCCTGGGAGGATGTCCATCTTTTGAGCCTGCATGGCAGAAAACAGAATCTGATCGATGCAGTCAAATATCATGAGAAAGTATTTGTATTATGTGGTGAAAAAGACGGAATTCCAAAAATCTGCTGTAAACTGAAAGAATATGGTCTTGGCGATGTGAAGGTTGCAGTCGGGACTGATCTGTCCTATGAACAGGAGCGGATCGTACAGGGAACAGCAGAAAGCCTTATGAAAGAGGATTTTGCACCGCTTAGTGTGCTTTTGATCTGCAATCCGGATGTGAAAAAACGCATTGGTCACGGACTGGATGACGATCTGTTTCTGCGTGGGAAAGTCCCGATGACAAAAAGCGAAGTGCGGAGCATTTCGCTGTCAAAATTAAGACTGCACAAAGATGCTGTTGTCTGGGATGTCGGAGCCGGAACCGGTTCCGTTTCCATTGAGGCGGCAAGTCTTGCAAAAGACGGCGTTGTCTATGCGATTGAAAAGAAAGACGAAGCCATTGATCTGCTGGAGCAGAATAAACGAAAATTCGGAACAGACAATCTTGAGATCATCAAAGGATTGGCTCCGGAGGCATTAGAGGGGCTGCCGGCACCGACACATGCTTTTATAGGAGGTTCTTCTGGAAATTTAAAAGAAATCCTGGAAGTTTTGCTGGAACAGAATCCAAGGGTGCGTGTTGTCATCAATGCGATTGCTCTGGAGACGGTAGCAGAAGCGATGCAGTGCCTGAAGAGCATGGCGTTTACCGATGTGGATATCGCACAGGTATCGGTGGCAAAGGGAAAGAAACTGGGCTCTTATGAGATGATGATGGGGCAGAATCCGGTTTATATTTTCTCCTGCACAGGAGGTGAAACAGCATGAAACAGCCAAGATTTATGCTTGCAGCACCGTCAAGCGGAAGCGGAAAGACGATGATCACCTGCGGGATATTGCAAATATTAAAAAACAGAGGATATCGTGTCTCTTCCTTTAAATGCGGACCGGATTACATTGATCCGATGTTTCACACAAAAGTGCTCGGTACCATCTCCAGGAATCTGGATACTTTTTTTACCGGAGAAGAGATGACACGCTGTCTGTTTGCAAAAACGGCACAGCAGACCGATCTTTCCGTGATCGAGGGTGTGATGGGCTATTACGACGGACTTGGCGGCATCCGCACAAAGGCAAGTTCCTATGATCTTGCCAGGGTCACCGACACGCCGGTCATTCTGATCGTCAATGCCAAAGGCATGAGCCTGTCCATCCTTGCCCAGATCAAAGGCTTTCTGGATTATCAGAAAGACAGTAAAATAAAAGGCGTGATCTTAAATCAAACTTCTGAGATGACCTGCCGCATGCTGACACCGAAGATCGAATCGGAACTGGGAATCTGTGTGTTTGGATATGTCCCGAAAATTGCAGACTGGCATCTGGAGAGTCGTCATCTCGGTCTAGTACTCCCGGACGAGATCAGCGATTTAAGAGAGCAGATGCAGCGTCTGGCGGATATTCTGGAGAAAACGCTGGATATTGAAAGCATTTTGCAGATGGCGGAAGGTGCGAAAGAGATGGAGGACGATATGCCGAAATCCCTGAAACAGCTTTTTGCAGATCCACACGTTCAGAAGATACGCACTCAGAGACCACAGATCGCAGTGGCAAAAGATGAGGCATTCTGCTTTCTGTATGAAGACAACCTGAAGCTTTTGGAAGAACTGGGGGCAGAGATCACATTCTTTTCGCCGCTCCATAATGCGAAAGTGCCGGAAAACGCAGATGGACTTTTGTTGCCGGGAGGTTATCCGGAATTGTTTGCAGCAGGGCTTTCCGAAAACAGCGAAATGCTTGCATCGATCCGCTCCTGTGAAAAAAAAGCGATTCCGATCCTGGCAGAGTGCGGCGGTTTTATGTACCTTCATCAGGAAATGCAGGACATGGAAGGAAAGACATATCCGATGGCAGGCGTGATAAACGCAGTTGCGTACCGCACCGAAAAGCTGGGAAGATTTGGATATATCACACTGGATCTGAACGAAGAACAGGCAGAGGCAAGAAACATATGGCAGCAGGGATTTCCGGTGCGTGCCCATGAATTCCACTATTTTGACAGCACCGATCCGGGAAGTGCCTGTCTGGCAAAAAAACCGGCCGGGAAAAGAAGCTGGAGCTGCAGTTATGCAAAAGATGGCAGTCTGATGGGATTTCCGCACCTATATTATTATTCCAATCCGATGTTCGCATTTCGGTTCCTGGAAAATTGTATGGCAAAAAAACTGGAAAGGGAAAAAGTATCATGATATATGGAAGAGAAGGGATGATGGCACTTTTGCTCGGTGTGTTTCTTGATCTGTTGATCGGTGATCCGCACTGCTTTTATCATCCGATCCGGCTGGTCGGCAATCTGATCTCCGTTACGGAAAAAGGGCTTCGGGCGGTTTTTCCAAAGACAGAACAGGGCGAAAAAACAGCCGGTGTATTTCTGTCAGTGATCGTCTGCAGCGTAACAGCCGGAGCGGTGGCAGCTGTGCTGTATCTGGCCGGAAAAATCCATCCGTATCTGCATCTGGCTGTGATGGCATTGTTCTGCTACTGGATGCTGGCGGCAAAATCTCTGAAAGATGAGAGTATGAAGGTTTATAGAGAACTGAAAAAAGAAGATTTAAAGGCAGCACGCCGTGCTGTTTCCATGATTGTTGGCAGAGATACGGATCAGCTGACGGCAGAAGGTGTAACAAAAGCAGCAGTAGAGACAGTGGCAGAAAATGCCTCAGATGGAGTGATGGCACCGCTTCTGTATCTGGCAGTTGGCGGACCTGTACTCGGAGCTTTTTATAAGGCAGTCAACACGATGGATTCTATGGTCGGATATAAGAATGAGAAATATCTGTATTTCGGTCGTTTTGCAGCAAAGGTGGACGATGTACTCAATTACATTCCGGCAAGACTGTCTGCTCTTTTTATGGTGGCGGCAGCAGGACTTACCGGTCTGTCGGCAAAAAATGCCTGGAAGATCTTCAAACGAGACCGCTATAACCATGCCAGCCCGAATTCGGCACAGACGGAGGCAGCCATGGCAGGGGCACTCGGCGTGCAGCTTGCCGGAGATGCCTGGTATTTTGGAACTTTATATAAAAAGAAAACGATCGGAGATGCACTGCGTCCCGTGGAATGTGAGGATATCAGAAGAGCAAACAGGCTGATGTATGCGTCTGCAGGGCTGCTTCTTATCGTTGTTATGCTTCTTTATTGCAGCTTTAACATACTCACATTGTTATGATGCCAGGAAGGGAACATACCATGAACAACAAGCGTCACAAACATGGTGGAGATATTTATTCAGAGGCCTGCACTCTGGATTATTCCGCAAATATCAATCCACTCGGACCGCCCTCTTCTGTAATTGAGGCGGTTTATCGGAGCATGGAACAGATTGTAAATTATCCGGATGTACAGTGCCGGAAGCTCTGCCATGCGATCGCAGAACATGAATATGTAAAAGAAGAGCAGGTGATCTGTACAAATGGTGCGTCTGAGTTGCTCTATGCTTTTGCAGCGGCCTTAAAACCGAAAAAAGCACTGCTTCTGGAGCCGGGATTTGCGGAGTATGAGGCTGCACTTTCGGCAGTCGGATGCGAGATTTTTTATTATCCTTTGGGGGAAGAGAAGGGCTATGCACTGGATCTTGCTTATCTGGAAGCACTTTCAGATGATCTGGATATGATTATTTTGTGCAATCCAAACAATCCTACCGGTGTTCTGATACAGCAGCCGCTTTTGGTGCGGATCGCAGAGAAATGTGAAAAGTATGGGATACATTTTCTGCTGGATGAATGTTTCCACGAATTTCTGATGGCACCGGACAGTTACAGCATGCGAACGTTTCTGGAGCGTTTTCCGCATCTGTTTCTTGTGGATGCCTTTACGAAAATTTATGCCATACCGGGGCTGCGTCTTGGCTATGGTTTAAGTGCAGATGCAGATCTTATGGAAAAAATCCGGGATGTCATACAGCCATGGAGCGTTTCCATACCGGCACAGGAGGCAGGCATTGCGGCACTTTCGGAAGATACTTACGTACATAATACACGCTGGCTGATCCGGGAAGAACGCAAATATCTGGCAAGGGCACTGCATCTTCTGGAGATGGAGACATTTGATTCTCAGGCAAATTATCTGTTTTTCAAAGGCCCGGAAGATCTGGAAGAGCAATGCCAAAAAAGAGGGCTTCTGATCCGCGACTGCAGCAATTACCGGGGGCTTTCAAAAGGGTATTTCCGCATTGCAGTGCGGACAAGAGAAGAGAACGATCAGCTGATTAAAATATTTCAGGATATTATCCGGGAGAAACAAAAAGAAAGTGGGGCGATATACGGATGGCGAAAGTAATCATGGTACAAGGAACGATGTCAAATGCAGGAAAAAGTCTGCTGGCAGCCGGGCTTTGCCGCATTTTTGCACAGGATGGCTACAAAGTAGCTCCTTTTAAATCACAAAATATGGCACTGAACTCCTTTATCACCGAAGAAGGTCTGGAGATGGGGCGTGCACAGGTCATGCAGGCAGAGGCAGCCGGCATCAAACCAAGTGTTTATATGAATCCGATTCTTTTAAAACCGACAAACGATGTCGGATCGCAGGTGATCGTAAACGGAGAAGTGCTTGGGACGATGAGTGCGAGAGATTATTTCCGTTATAAAAAGAAACTGGTGCCGGATATCCTGAAGGCTTTTCATAAGTTATCAGAAGAATACGATATCATTGTGATCGAAGGTGCGGGAAGTCCGGCAGAAATCAACCTGAAATCCGAGGACATTGTAAATATGGGCATGGCAAAGATGGCACATGCACCGGTGCTTCTGGTCGGAGATATTGACCGCGGCGGCGTATTTGCACAGCTGGTCGGAACGGTGGAGTTGCTTGAAAAAGAAGAGCGTGCTCGCATCAAAGGTCTTATTATCAACAAATTTCGTGGGGATAAAAGCATTCTCGATCCGGGCATTGAAATGCTGGAAGAGCGTGTGGGGATTCCGGTGGTCGGAGTTACGCCGTATCTGCACATTGAAGTGGAGGACGAGGACAGCCTGACCGAACGTTTCTGCGGGAACCAGGAAGTGGCTGCGATCGATCTTGCAGTGATCCGCCTCCCGCGGATTTCCAATTTTACCGATTTCAATCCGTTTGAAAGCATGGAGGGTGTCTCACTGCGTTATGTGACTTCCGTTTCCGAACTGAAAAATCCGGATATGATCCTGCTTCCGGGAACAAAAAATACCATGGAAGATTTAAAATGGCTGAGGCAGAGCGGACTGGAAAATGCCATCTGCAAAGCGACGGCAGAGGGAACGATCATTTTCGGGATTTGCGGTGGTTATCAGATGCTTGGAAAAACCTTAAAAGATCCGCATGGCGTGGAGGCCGGAGGTGAGATGAAAGGCATCGGGCTTTTGGATACGGACACGGTATTTACCGAGAAAAAGACCAGGACAAGAGTAACCGGAAGATTCAAAAAGGTTGGCGGAATATTGCAAAATCTAAGTGATATGGAAATGGAAGGTTATGAAATCCATATGGGCAGCACGACATTGGGAGAACAGACAGCTGCTTTTACAGAAATCACAAGCTTTGCCGGAGAAGAGAAAGGTGCGGCAAAAGCAGATGGCGTCTGTCATGGAAATGTTTATGGAACATATGTACATGGAATTTTTGAAAAAGAAGAAGTAGTAAAAGCGATCGTAACAGCCATCGGAGAAGCCAAAGGACTGGATATGACACAGATCGCAGGCGTGGATTTTGCAAAATTCAAAGAAATCCAGTACAATATTCTTGCAGATGCACTTCGCAAACATATGGATATTTCGCGTATTTATGAAATTATGGAAGAGGGGACAAATGATGAAGATTGAACTGGAAAATGTACTTCCGCGGGAAATTGAAAAACGCAGTTTTGAACTGATCACAGAAGAACTTGGGGAGAGAACCTTTCCGGAAGAACAAGAACCGATCATCAAACGCTGCATTCACACCAGTGCAGATTTTGATTATGCAGATAATCTCTGTTTTTCCGAAGGTGTTGTCGAAAAAGCAAAAGAAGCGATCCGAAACGGAGCCTGCATTGTGACCGATACGCAGATGGCAAAATCCGGGATCAATAAGAAAAAACTGGCAGCATACGGCGGAGAAGTCTTCTGCTTTATGTCAGATGAAGATGTGGCAGAGAGGGCAAAGAAAAACGGGACGACAAGAGCAACTGCCTGTATGGACAAGGCGGCAGCCATGAACAGACCGCTGATTTTTGCAATCGGCAATGCACCGACTGCCCTGATCCGGCTTTATGAGCTGATCGAAGAGAAAAAGTTAAAACCAGAACTTGTGATCGGTGTTCCGGTCGGCTTTGTCAACGTCGTACAGTCAAAAGAACTGATCATGCAGGCAGATGTGCCGTATATTGTAGCAAGAGGACGCAAAGGAGGCAGCAACATCGCAGCCTGCATCTGTAATGCACTGCTTTATAATATGTAACATTTTGCTTGCGACAGAGTCATTTGCAGACGTTTTTTAAGAAAAAAGAAAAGGAACAGGAAAACAAAATGAAGAAGCAAAGAAAAAACAACACAGAAAAAATTAAAAATCAGAAGATATCGTGGCTTGCAAAGGCTGTTTATGCAGCGGCAGCTATTCTGGCTGTGGCACCGACAGCAAATGCCATGCATATTATGGAAGGATATCTGCCTCCGGTATTTTGTATTGCATGGGGCATTGTCTGTCTGCCGTTTTTAGTATTTGGATTTCGATCGCTAAACAGGAGAGTGCAGGAAAACCGCAGATCCATTACACTGATCGCAATGGCAGGAGCTTTTGTATTTGTGCTGTCATCCCTGAAAATCCCTTCTGTGACCGGAAGCTGTTCCCATATGACAGGAACCGGTCTTGGTGCAATCCTGTTTGGACCATGTGCAGTGAGTGTACTTGGAATCATTGTTCTGATCTTCCAGGCAGTGTTGCTCGCCCATGGTGGACTGACAACACTTGGAGCAAACTGTTTTTCCATGGCGATTGCAGGTCCGATCCTGTCCTGGCTGATTTATAAGGGACTTTCAAAAACCAGGATCAACCGCCGTATCACGGTTTTTCTTGCCGCATCACTTGGAGATCTGTTTACCTATTGCGTAACCAGTGTGCAGCTTGCACTTGCCTATCCGTCTGCACAGGGTGGGGTAACAGCATCTGCTGTAAAATTTCTCGGTATATTTGCACCGACACAGCTTCCGCTGGCAGTGATCGAAGGAATTCTTACCGTTGTTGTTGTGATCGCACTGGAGAGTTTTGCAAAAAGTGAACTGAAAGCGATTGATTTTGAGATCGAGGAGGGAAAAGAATGAGTGCGAAGAATAAAAAAACAATCCTTCTTCTGTTAGTTGCAGCTGTGTTGCTCGCAGTTGTTCCGTTCTTTGCAAAAAAAGGAGCAGAATTTGGCGGTTCCGATGATGCGGGCAGTGTTATGGTAGAAGAAATCAAAGGAGAAGCTTATGAACCATGGTTTACTCCGGTTATAGAAAGTCTTACAGGAAGTGAACTGCCTGGAGAAATTGAAAGTCTGATCTTTTGTGTACAGACCGGGATCGGAGTTGGTGTGATCGCATTTCTGATGGGAAGATTTTATGAACGGAAAAAATGGGAAGATAAAGAGGAAGAAAAAAAATAAGAAAACAAAACTGCCGTACGGATTCAAACTGTGCGGCAGTTTTTATTAAAAAGAATTTCTCTGTGCAAGATATGTATGAAATTCTGAAAAATCCCTGGGATAAAAAGATCCTTTCGGAAAAAGTCCATGTGCAGCCAGATCTTCGCAAACATCCAGCAAAAGCGGGCGTTTCAGATTAGCCTGTTTTAAGACGGAAATATTCTTGAAAACTTCAAGCGGCGTGCCGTCGGCAAGTATGCGGCCGTTGTCAAAAACAAGAATACGGTCTGCAAAGCGGTAGGCAAAATCCACGTCGTGCGTGGAGAGCAGAAGTGTCTTTCCTTCTCGGCTTAACTTTTCAAGGACTTCTTCAAGCATGGCAGCATTCAGAGGATCTAAAGATGCAGTTGGTTCATCAAAAATAATAATTTCGGATTTCATGGCAATAATGTCTGCAATCGATACCCGTTTTTTCTCACCTCCGCTCAGATAATGGGGAGGGCGGTCTTTAAATTGTGAGATGTTCATATAATTTAACGCAGTATTTACACGTTCTTCGACTTCCGAACGAGGCAACTTCAGGTTCATAGGACCAAAAGAGACTTCAGCGAGAACGGAAGAAGCAATGATCTGATTATCGGCATCCTGAAAGACAATACCGATATGCTGACGCAGTTTTTTCAGTGTTTTTCTGGTGATTTTTGTACCGCGGTATGAAATTTCGCCTTCGGCTGGAGTGAGCACTCCGTTCAGGTTCAGAAAAAATGTAGATTTTCCGGCTCCGTTGGAACCAAGTATGGCGATACGCTCACCTGCAAAGACAGAAAGACTGATCCCATCTAAAACCGTATGGTGTTCGTCATACGCAAAATGCAGATTTTTTACTTCAAGAATGGATTCTTTCATACTATCTCCTATCTTAAATTCATCTTATGAAAAGCCAAAGAACAACAAGAAACAGAAAAAAGGTTCCGGAAGCTATGATGTACGGAAGGGGCAGTTTCTTTTTCTCTTCCAGAAAACAAAGTGTTCCATCATAGCAGCGTGCTTCCATTGCATCATAATAGGCATTCGCTTTTTTCAGTGCAACGATAAAAAGATTGGCTGCAATCTGCCCGAAAGAATAACAGGAGGTTCTGAAATCGCAGAATCCAAGCCTTGCTTCCGCGGAAATCTGCAAATTATGTTGTACCTCCAGCAGAATAAAAATGTAGCGGTAGATCATATGCATCAGTTCTGTAAAAAGAGAAGGGCAGTGAATCTTATGGAGAACCGAGAAAAGTTCGTGTGACGGTGTGGAAAGTGTCATTAGGAACATGCAGCTTACGGCACCGAACACTTTCAGCATCAGAAAAAACGCTTTCAGAATGCCGGCATACGTGACACAAAGGTAACAAAAAAACAGATTCAGGAAAAAATCGCCAGTCGGCTGTAAAGAGAGATCGACAGCGATGGCAATGCCGCCAAGCAGCACAAAAAAAACGGGAATCCCGAGCACGGAAAGATAATCATGCAAAGGAATACCGCCAAGAAAAACCGTGACGGAAGCAGCAAATAAGATCAACAAAACAGAGATAACCGGATGGTCTGCAAAAATACAGAACAGAAGCAGAAGCATGGAAAATCCGGCTTTGAATCCCGCACTGATATGCCGAAGCCTGGAATTACAGGCATAAGAATCAATAGCAATACCTCCGGTGTTATGATGATGCATATGCATAAAAAACTCCTTTACTGTGCTTCGCGGATATGCCGCAGGAAAATTTGGCGGATTCCTTCGTATTCACCAAGACCTTTTAAATGACAGAGAACCGGATAACCGGCCTGCTCAAACTGGGATTTCCAGGAATCAGCATCATCTCCTGCCAGGTCATTGTGTGCATGGTCACCGGCAACGATCATAAACGGAGCCAGATGGACGCGGGACGGCTTCAGACTGCCGACCAGACGCAGCAGGGAGTCCATGGACGGGTAAGCTTCTACAGTTCCCATAAAAAGATTGTGGTAACCAAGATCTTTAAAGGTGTAGTCCAGTGCTGCATAGATCGCATTGGCATAATGCGGTGTTCCATGTCCCATGAAAACAAGTGCCTCGTCTTTTGGGATCCCGCCAAAAGCATCAGTCAGAACCTTGACGACTTCACGGCTGTCCTGCTCGGAAGTAAGCAGCGGGACACCGAAAGTGATCCTGGAAAAGGAATCTGAAAAAGCGAGAACATCCTCTTTCATAAGATCGTTCTCAATGCCGTTGATCACATGGGTTGGCTGAACTGTCACATCGGTAATGCCGTCACGCTGCATGTGTTCCATGGCTTCTCGTACATTATCGATGTGTATACCGTCACGCTGTTTCAGCTTTTTAAGGATCATTTTGCTGGTCCAGGCACGGTAAATATGGTGATGAGGAAATGTCTGTGCGATATCCTGTTCAATACAGTCAATGGTTTTTTCTCTTGTATCGTGATAACTGGTGCCAAAGCTTACAACGAGGATCGCTTTGGTTGTTGATTGATTCGTACACATAAATCTGATAAATCCTTTCTTTTTGAGCATAGCAGAAAAGTTTTCTGAGACTGTGCAGTAACTGCAGATCAAAAAACGAAATCGTATGAGTAAAAGAAGTGTAACATCCGCTATCTCAAAAGTCAATTCCGGAAGTAGATTTTTGTCGGGAATTGTGCTATGATTGACAGGATATTTACAGAATCTATTTTTCAAAGGAAGGACGTTATGGCAATACAAATGATAGGGATCGATCACAGCGTAGCTGCGATTGATATCCGGACGGTTTTTTCATTTACACAAAAAAAGACAGTGGAAGCATTGGAGATCATAAAACAGGAAAAAGGAATCTGTGGCTGTGTCCTGTTATCGACCTGTAACCGTATGGAACTCTGGGTCAGCACGGAAGAGGGGTGTGTGATCGCCCTTTATGAACTTCTGTGTAAGATACGGGCAATCCATAACGATGAGTATCAGAAATATTTTACGGAGCGAAAAGAAGAAGATGCCGTGCAGCATCTGTTCCGTCTTGCCTGCGGACTGGAATCCAGGATCTTAGGAGAAGATCAGATTCTGACACAGGTAAAGGGAGCACTTGTGACGGCAAGAGAGCATTATGCGGCGGACAATGTGCTGGAAGTGTTGTTTCGCATGGCGGTGACTGCCGGCAAGAAAGTGCGGACAAATGTGACGTTTTCCGCAGGCAATCATTCGGTGATCCACCGGGCACTTCAGACACTTCGACAGGAAGGTCTGGAAGTAAAAGGCAAAAAATGTATGGTCATCGGAAACGGGGAGATGGGAAAACTTGCCGCAACCGTTCTGCAGCAGGAAGGTGCGGATGTGACCGTTACCGTGCGTCAGTACCGCAGCGGTGTCGTGCAGATCCCGCAGGGATGCAGGCGTATTGACTATGGAAAACGCATGGGTCTGATCAGTTCCTGTGATTTTGTAGTCAGTGCCACGGCAAGCCCGAATTATACGCTCACAAAAGAAGGACTTCAGGCAGTTGATCTGGATCATGAACTGATCCTTGTAGATCTGGCAGTGCCGCGTGATATTGATCCGGAGGTGCAGAAACTGATGTACATCCGTTTTTATGATATCGACTATTTCAAAGTCGATGTTTTGAGCGAGAAAATGAAAGCTGGAATCAGAGAGGCAGAATCCATTCTGAAAGAGCAGATGGAAGAATTTTGCAACTGGTATCGATGCCTTGATGTGATACCGCGTATCGGAAAGATCAAAGAAGAAGTTGCGACAGACCTGGATCTGCGTCTGTATAAAATCCTGCATCAGCTTCCAATGGAAGTATTTGAAAAAGAAACACTGGAAAAACAAATCCATCGAGCGGCACAGAAAGTGACCAACAAAATGCTTTTTGAACTGCGGGGACGGATCAGCGATGCAGCATTTCGGGAGTGCATAGATGGACTGGAAGAGATTTATGCATGCCAGGTTTCAAATGCGTTTGACTTTAATGAAAAAGGAGAATAAAAATATGACAGAGCATAACATTGTCATAGGAAGCAGAGGAAGCCGTCTGGCGGTGATCCAAAGTGAGATGGTCCGGGATTTTATCAGAGAGAAGAAACCGGGATGTCAGGTAGAAATTCTGACCATGAAAACGACCGGTGACAAAATCCTGGATCGCACGCTGGAGAAAATCGGCGGCAAAGGTCTGTTTGTGAAGGAACTGGATAAAGCACTTCTAGATGGATGCAGCGATCTTTCCGTACACAGTCTGAAAGATATGCCGATGGAACTTTCCGAAGAGCTGCCGCTGCTTGCATTTTCCAAAAGAGAGGATCCAAGAGATGTGTTGGTGCTTCCGGAAGGAGCAGAAAAATGGGACAGAACGCTTCCGGTCGGATGTTCCAGCCAGAGACGGATGCTGCAGCTTAAAGAGCTGTATCCGGATGTAACCTTTCTTCCGGTGAGAGGAAATATCCAGACCAGGCTGCAGAAACTTCAGTCAGGAGCATACGGAGCACTGATCCTGGCAGCAGCAGGTTTAAAGCGGCTTGACCTAGAAAACCGCATTTATCGCTATTTTGAGCCGGATGAGATCATTCCGGCAGCAGGGCAGGGGATTCTGGCGGTTCAGGGAAGAAAAGGAGAAGATTATGCTTTTCTGAAAGCCTATAACGATCCGGCGGCACAGACAGCACAGGCAGCAGAGAGGGCTTTTGTAAAATATTTAAATGGCGGGTGCAGTTCACCGATCGCTGCCTATGCAGAAATGAAAAACGGAAAACTTCTGCTACGTGGCCTGTATTACCAGGAAGCAACCGGAATATATAAAAAAGGTCAGATCGAAGGAAATCCGGAAGATGCCGAAACAATGGGCATGTTGCTCGCAGAAGGGCTGAAAAAAGAATGTCATGCACAAAGCTGCACTGCTGTAAAAGAAGATGATATAAAACCGGGAAAAGTCTGGCTGGTAGGAGCAGGTCCTTCCGATCCGGGGTTGTTTACGTTGAAAGGAAAGCGTGTGCTTCAGAAGGCAGAAGTTGTTGTTTATGATGCACTGGCAGGTCAGGCTATTTTAAGTATGATCCCAGAGGATGCCGAAAAGATCAATGTCGGCAAGCGGGCAAGCCATCATCTGATGCCGCAGGAAGAGATCAACAAAATCCTTGTGAAAAAAGCACTGGAAGGCAAGAGGGTTGTGCGGTTAAAAGGCGGCGATCCGTTTCTATTTGGCAGAGGCGGGGAGGAACTGGAGCTTTTAAAGGTACATCAGATACCGTATGAGGTTGTACCGGGTGTGACTTCTGCGATTGCAGTCCCTGCCTACAACGGGATTCCGGTCACGCACCGGGATTTCTGCTCTTCGGTACATATCATTACCGGGCATAAGAAAAAAGGCGATACCTATGATATTGATTTTGAGGCACTGGTAAGGACAAAGGGAACCCTGGTTTTTCTGATGGGAGTGACGGCACTTGCAGATATCTGCGATGGACTTTTAAAGGCGGGTATGCGTGCAGATATGCCTGCTGCCATTTTACAGCAGGGAACCACGGCAGGACAGAAACGGATCAGTGCAACCGTTTCAACACTGCCGGAAGAGGTACAAAAACAGGGGATTCAGACACCGGCCATCATCGTGGTTGGCGAAGTATGTGCTCTGGCCGATAGATTTGCATGGCATGAAGCACTGCCGCTTGCAGGACGTAAAATCCTGGTCACAAGACCAAAAGAACTGATTTCCCAAATGGCGGAAAAGCTTCGAAGAGAAGGGGCAGAAGTGCTGGAACTTCCAGCGATCAAAACAGAAGCGATTTCAGAAAATCAAAAACTGAAGCAAAGTATGGAAGCTATTCAAAGTTATGACTGGATCGTATTTACCAGCCCGACCGGAGTGAGAGTCTTTTTTGAAAAACTGGCAGAACATGAAGCGGATATCCGCAAACTTGCGGCGGCGAAATTTGCTGTTATAGGAAGCGGTTCTGAAAAGGAACTGAAAAAGCATGGTATTCTGGCAGATTTAAAACCGGAAATTTTTGACGGAGAACATCTGGGATCCAGCCTTGCCCGGGCCTGCACGGGGGGAGAGCGGATTTTGATACCGCGGGCAGAGACTGCAAATCAGGAACTGATACTGGAACTTCAGAAAGTACCGGATGTGCAGATCGATGATGTTCCAACCTACCGCACTCTGTACGAAAGCTCAGAACTGATCGATCAAAAGGCAGAATTTGAACAGGGAAAAATTGATTTTGCGGTCTTTACCAGTGCATCGACCGTGCGAGGGTTCGCACAGGCAGCCAAAGGGCTTGATTTTTCCCTTGTCCGGGCAGTATGCATCGGAAAACAGACGAAGCAGGCAGCAGATGAGCTTGGAATGCAGAGTTGGATGTCTGAAAAAGCAACGATGGACAGCGTTCTGGATAAAGTAAAAGAGCTGTGCCGGAAGCAGCTTTAAATGTAGGAGGTAACAAAAGATGGATATGACAATCCGACCAAGAAGATTAAGAGGAAACGATACACTCAGAAGAATGGTGAGAGAGACGAGAATGGATAAGTCTTCCCTGATCTATCCGATGTTTGTAAAAGAAGGGAACGACATCCGGGAGGAGATCCCGTCCATGGACGGACAGTACCGTTACAGTGTGGACTGCATGGGATTTGAACTGGAGCGGCTGTTAAATGCCGGTGTGAAAAATGTGATGTTTTTTGGCATCCCGGATCAGAAAGACGAAGTGGGAAGCGGAGCCTACAACGAAAATGGCATTGTGCAGAGAGCACTTCGGGAAGCAAAAGAAAAATTCCCGGAACTGTATCTGATCACGGACGTTTGTATGTGCGAGTATACATCACACGGACACTGCGGCATGTTGTGCGGACACGATGTGGACAATGATAGGACGCTGGATCTGCTTGCAAAGACCGCTCTTTCTCATGTGGAAGCCGGAGCGGATATGGTAGCACCATCCGATATGATGGACGGCCGTGTGCGTGCGATCCGTACGATGCTCGATCAGGCGGGACATACAGGCACACCGATCATGTCTTATGCCGTGAAATATGCATCCGCCTTTTATGGTCCATTCCGTGAAGCGGCAGGTTCTGCTCCGTCTTTTGGTGATCGCAGAACATATCAGATGGATTTTCATAATAAAAGAGAAGGCATCAAAGAGGCTCTGCTCGATGTCGAAGAGGGAGCGGATATCATTATGGTAAAACCGGCGATGGCTTATCAGGATGTGATTACAGAAGTGCGAAAAGTGGTCAACACACCGGTTGCAGCCTACAGCGTCAGCGGAGAATATGCTATGGTAAAAGCAGGAGCCAAACTAGGCTATATTGATGAAGAACGGATCATCGGTGAGATGGCAGTCGGTGCTTACCGTGCCGGAGCCGATATTTATCTCACCTATTTTGCAAAAGAGATTGCAAAAATGATGGATGAAGGGAAGATTGGATGATGACAAGATCAGAAGAACTTTTTAAAAAAGCAGTTACTTTGATGCCGGGTGGCGTGAACAGCCCGGTGCGTGCTTTTGGAAGTGTTGGCAGCACGCCGCGTTTTATTGAACAGGCAGACGGTGTTTATATGACCGATGTCGATGGAAACAAATATCTGGATTTTATCGGTTCCTGGGGACCGATGATCCTCGGACACAACCATCCGGCGATCAAAGAAGCCGTGATCAAAGCATGTGAAAAAGGACTGAGTTTCGGGGCTGCTACGGAAAGAGAAGTGCAGATGGCAGAACTGATGACAGAAGTGATTCCGTCACTTGAAATGGTGCGTATGGTCAATTCCGGAACAGAAGCCGTGATGAGTGCCATCCGTGCAGCCAGAGGTTATACAAGAAGGGATAAGATCGTAAAATTTACCGGATGCTATCATGGACATTCCGATGCACTTCTGGTAAAAGCAGGTTCCGGAGTTATGACAGCCGGAATCCCGGACAGTGCCGGTGTACCGGCAGGATGTACACAGGATACGTTATCTGCCATTTACAATGATCTGGCAAGCGTAGAGGCACTGTTTGCCGAATATCCAAAGGAAATCGCTGCCGTGATCGTAGAGCCGGTGGCAGCCAATATGGGCGTTGTTCCGCCGAAAAAGGGATTTCTGGAAGGACTTCGAAAATTCTGTAGCGAGCATGGAAGCGTTCTGATCTTCGATGAAGTGATCACCGGATTCCGACTTGGACTTCAAGGTGCACAGGGTTATTTTGGTATCGATGCCGATCTTGTGACATACGGCAAGATCATCGGAGCCGGCATGCCGGTCGGAGCTTACGGAGGAAAACGCGAGATCATGGAGATGGTCTCACCGGTCGGAGCGGTTTATCAGGCAGGAACCTTAAGCGGCAATCCGGTTGCCATGGCAGCAGGCATTGCACAGCTTACCATTTTGAAAAACAATCCGCAGATTTATGAAGAACTCAATCAGAAAAGCGATACTTTCTTTGAAACCATGAAAGAAAATGTCAGAAAGAGCGGACATGCATGGCAGGTAAACCATGTCGGCTCAATCGGTTCCCTGTTTTTCACAGAACAGCAGGTTGTTGACTATGCTTCCGCCAAAACCTCAGATACTGCTGAGTATGCACGGTATTTTAAATATATGCTGGACAATGGAATCCATCTTGCACCGGCACAGTTTGAAGCCATGTTTGTGTCAGCGGCACATACGGAAGAAAATCTGGCTTATGCACTGCAGAAGGCGGAGAATTTCTTAATGTGCAAATGAACGACAGGCGAGCGAACCGAACAGGAAACCTTCAACTGTATAAAACAGAATGGAAAAAGTACTCGGCCAGGATTGGCAATATTTTTGACGAAGGTGAGTTATAAGTGAGCAGGAAAAAGTTTATGAAAGGATGAAAGATTATGGAACCAAAGAGACTTTACAAATCAAAAACGAACAGGGTAATATGTGGTGTATGCGGCGGTATCGGCGAATATTTTGGTATTGACCCGACAATCGTGCGTCTTCTGTGTGTATTACTTGGCTGCACCAGTACCGGAGTAATCCTGTATATCATTGCAGCGATCATCATGCCGGAAGAGTACTAAAAGCAGCATCTGCTCCCTGGCAGATCCCTTTTGTAAGATTTATGAATAGTAAATGAAAAATCAGGCCATACTCCAGAAAAGAAAGGGGTATGGTCTATATGTCTAAGAAAAAAGAAAAAATTGATTTAAATAATCTGGCACCGGAAGAAGAATTAAAATATGAGATCGCAAAAGAACTGGGACTTCTCGATAAAGTAATGGAGCAGGGCTGGAAGGCGTTGACTGCAAAGGAAACCGGCCGCATCGGAGGCCTTATGACACGAAGACGGCGTGAAGAGAAAAAGTCCGGTGCTTAAGCGGTTTTTCAAGTCGAACGCACGTGAGACTTGGCACGCGATTCTGGTCAGCTTTGCTGACATTTACCCAACAGAATCGCTGTGCATCCTCGCGGAGCGTTTATCTTAGTCGGAGATTGCACTCCCACTAAGACAAATTTGTTGCTCGTCCTTATAGAAGTGGGAGTCTTCTCAGACTAAGATAAATCTGTTTCGGATGCCATGACAGAAGAAAGGAAACCATATGAAGTCTGTGGTGGAGGATATCAAAAAAGGAAGCTTTAAGCCGGTATATCTCTTCTATGGAGAAGAAGCCTATCTGAAGCAGCAATACAAAAATCGCTTAAAAAATGCAGTTCTTCCGGAAGGGGATACTATTAACCTGAGCATTTACAGCGGAAAAGGCATCGATGTAAAGGAAATGATCGCGCAGGCGGATACCATGCCGTTCTTTGCAGAACATCGCCTGCTTCTGATCGAGGACAGCGGATTTTTTAAGAACGCTAATCAGCAGCTGGCAGAATACATCCCGTCCATACCAGAGGAAACCATCATGCTGTTTGTGGAAAGTGAAGTAGACAAAAGAGGTAAGCTCTATAAAGCAGTCAGCAAAAAAGGCAGTGTGGTTGAGTTTACGGCACAGAACGAACAGACGCTGACCAGATGGATACTTGGTATACTGAAAACAGAGGGAAAAATGATCACTTCCGGTGCGATGAAACAGTTTTTGGAAAAAACGGGGACGGATATGGAGCGGATACGCCAGGAACTGGAAAAACTGATCTGTTACTGTATGGAGAAAGAATCCATTACCGAAGAAGATGTCGCAGTGATCTGCAGTGAGCAGACGGAAAATAAAATTTTCGATATGATCAATGCGATGGCAGAGAAAAAGCAGAAGAAAGCTATGGAGCTTTACTATGATTTGCTGGCATTAAAAGAACCGCCGATGCGTATTCTCTATCTGATCACACGCCAGTTTAATCTTCTGATGCAGGTAAAAGAGCTTTCCGAGGAAGGATACAGTGCAAAAACGATTTCGGAGCGTCTGAAAATGGCAGGATTTATTGTGCGGAACTGTCTGCGACAGGCAGAATACTTTTCACTGAAAACCTTAAAAGAAGCTCTGCAGGACTGCGTCAGGATGGAAGAGGCAGTCAAAACAGGGCGTATGAACGATGTGATGAGCGTGGAGCTTCTGCTTGTCAAATATTCGAGTTGATAAGAGTGTTTTTGCCTTCAAAATAAAAAACCCATCAGGCTGACGGTACCTGATGGGTTATATATTTATAAAAATTGGTTTAATTTAAGCTGTTTACAGCTTTTGCTAAACGAGAAACTTTTCTAGCAGCGTTGTTTTTGTGATAAACGCCTTTCGATGCAGCTTTGTTGATGATAGCTGTAGCAGCACCCAGTGCATTTACTGCAGTTTCTTTATCTTTGTTAACAACTGCAACCTCTACTTTTTTGATAGCAGTTTTAACAGCAGATCTGATAGATTTATTACGCTCAGCTTTTGTTCTGTTAACCAGGATTCTTTTCTTTGCGGATTTGATGTTAGCCAATCTGTACACCTCCAATTTTTTATTCTAATTTTTCTATAAAATGATATGATTTCTGTTACATTAAAGCCGGACACGGACGTTCTAATGAACATACTTCAAACATACTCTCATAGTCTAAACCAAAGCCTGCCAAATGTCAATATCAAATTTTGAAAAAATATGGAATATTTCGATAAGAATTACAGACACTGATAAAAGCAGATCAGATGGAAACAAAATCAGGCAAAAAAACGAAACAGCAGGAGGGAACAGAGCATGTTTGGAAGATTTCGTATCAGAACAGACCTCGCACTGGAAGCAAGAGAAAGTTTTGAAGAAGATGACGTAAAAATTCGGGGTGTGCGGATTGAAGAGGAGGACGATGAAGAACTGGAGATCCATACGACCAGGGTGGTGATCGAGACAGAAAACGGGGCAAAAACGATGGGGAAACCAGTCGGGACATATATTACCATGGAAGCCCCGAATATGTCGGCACCGGATGAGGATTATCACCGGGAAATATCGCAGAAACTGGCAGAACATCTGAAAAGTCTGATGGGAGAAGGGGAAAAATCGGTGCTGATCGTTGGACTTGGAAACCGGGATGTGACACCGGATGCACTCGGACCTTATGTGGTTGGCAACATCTGCATCACCAGGCATATGATCCGGGAATTCGGGGCAGCTTCGCTTGGGGAAGAACAGCGAAATCCGGTCAGCGGCATCGTTCCGGGAGTGATGGCTCAGACAGGCATGGAGACGCTGGAGATCATCAGAGGCGTGGTAAAGGAAACGCATCCAGACCTGATCATTGCAGTGGATGCTCTGGCAGCCCGCAGTACACGCAGGCTGAATCGTACGATCCAGATCACAGATACCGGAATCAATCCGGGTTCCGGTGTCGGAAATCACAGAAATGGTTTAAATAAACAGGTTCTTGGCATTCCGGTCATTGCCATCGGCGTGCCCACTGTTGTAGATGCGGCAACCATTGTCAATGATACGATGGAGAGCCTGATTCATGCCCTTGATATGGAAGATTATGCACAGAAATATCAGCTGATCAAAGAAAGGATTCCATCACATTTAAATACGATGTTTGTGACGCCCAAGGATATTGATGAGACGGTGAAACGTCTGAGCTATACGATTTCAGAAGGGCTCAATCTTGCCCTTCAGCTTGCATAATGAAAAAAAACACCTCATATATTGCAATGAATGAGGTGAGGGCATGAAGCGTTTTAAAAACTGGATACACGGAAGTCTGTGGGCAGTCATTTTCGGCCTGGGGCTTTATGTTCTGGTGAAGGGTGTGTCGATCGCAGGTGGGGGCAAAAATTTGACAAGGAAAACAGCACAGCTCTATGCACCGGTATTTACACTTGCACCAGTGAAAGGTACAGAGAATCAAAGCTGGCTTTCCCTGCTTACAAAAGAAGTCGTTCCGCTTCTGACTTACTGGGAGAGCAAGGAGTCCTATTTCTTATCAGAAGAGCCGCAGCTGACGGTACGGGAAGAAACAGAAAAAAATCCGGAAAGTGAAAAAACACAGGAAACGCAAAAGTCTTCAGAAGTACAGAACACACAGGATCAGATGCCGCAGAAGGCAGAAGCAGAATCCATGGAGGAGACAGAAAAAACGGTTATTCAAAAAGCAGTAAAAAAGAAAAAGAGAAAGAAAAACAAAAAAGCACAGACCGAAGAAACAAAAGAACAGCAGGAAACGGTAAATATGGAAGAACTTCAGGATTTCCAGACGCTGGTCGGAAATTATTATACCGTAGATGCATCTACGACAGCGGATCCGGAGCAGATCAATGCAGAGAAACTTGCAGGTCAGGATCTTCGCATAAAAAAAGATGCATCTGTGCCTCAGATTCTGATCTATCATACCCATTCGCAGGAAGCATTTGCAGATTCGGAAGAAGGAAATATTTCTGATACGATTGTGGGCATGGGAAATTATCTGACAGAGCTGCTGGAAAACAAGTATGGATATAATGTAATCCATAATACAAGCGTATTTGACATGATAGACGGTGTGTTGGATCGCAACACGGCATACAATCTGGCGGAGACTGAGATCAGCAGCATTCTTGCGGCCAATCCAACGGTTGAGGTGGTGATCGACCTGCACCGGGATGGGCTGGATGGGGAGAAGCTGGTCACGCAGATCGATGGCAAACAGGTAGCGAAGATCATGTTTTTTAACGGGCTGAGCCGGACTGCGAGAAACGGAAACGTTGACTATCTGCCTAATCCGTATATTGAAGAGAATCTGGCGTTTTCCTTTCAGCTTCAGATCAAAGCACAGGAATATTATCCGGGGTTCACCAGACATATTTATCTTCAGAGTCTTCGCTACAATCTGCATCTGAAGCCGCGGGCCCTGCTGATCGAGGCGGGCAGCCAGCTGAACACCGTAGAAGAAGAGAAAAATGCCATGGAGCCGCTGGCAGATATCCTGGACAGGGTGCTTGCCGGCAGATAGCAGAAAAAGATTGCCAGACAAAGACAATATGTGCTAAAATGCCACTTAGAATGCAAGTTTAGGAATAAGGAGATAGAATTGTGGCAGGTATAGATCAGAAGAATATCAGAAATTTTTGTATTATAGCACATATTGACCATGGCAAATCCACACTGGCAGACCGCATCATTGAAATGACCGGTCTTTTGACGAGCCGTGAGATGCAGGCACAGGTACTTGATAATATGGATCTGGAGCGAGAACGTGGCATTACAATCAAAGCACAGACCGTCCGTATCATCTACAAAGCAAAAGACGGCGAAGAGTATGTATTTAACCTGATAGATACTCCGGGACATGTGGACTTTAACTATGAGGTGTCCAGAAGCCTTGCAGCCTGTGACGGAGCGATCCTGATTGTCGATGCGGCACAGGGCATCGAGGCACAGACACTGGCAAATGTTTATCTGGCTCTGGATCACGATCTGGATGTCATTCCGGTTATCAACAAGATCGATCTTCCAAGTGCAGATCCGGACCGCGTGGTCAATGAGATCGAGGATGTGATCGGCATTGAGGCACAGGATGCACCGCGTATCTCAGCCAAAACCGGGCTGAATGTTGATCAGGTCTTAGAGCAGATCGTGCAGAAGATCCCATCCCCGCAGGGTGATCCGAAAGCAGCACTTCAGGCACTGATCTTTGATTCTCTTTATGATGCCTACAAAGGTGTCATCGTTTTCTGCCGGATCAAAGAAGGAACTGTAAAACGCGGCACAAAGATCCGCATGATGGCGACGAAGGCTGAGGCAGAAGTCGTAGAAGTCGGCTATTTCGGACCAGGACAGTTTATCCCGTGTGATGAACTGCGTGCCGGTATGGTAGGTTATATCACAGCGAGTCTGAAAAATGTCAAAGATACCCGTGTCGGCGATACGATTACGGATGCAGACCGTCCATGTGCGGAGCCACTTCCTGGTTATAAAAAGGTAAATCCGATGGTTTACTGCGGTATGTACCCGGCAGACGGAGCAAAATATCCGGATCTGAGAGATGCACTGGAGAAACTGCAGTTAAACGATGCATCTTTGCAGTTTGAGCCGGAGACATCGATCGCACTTGGCTTTGGTTTCCGCTGTGGCTTTTTAGGACTGCTTCACCTGGAGATCATTCAGGAGCGTCTGGAGAGAGAATACAATCTGGATCTTGTGACAACGGCTCCTGGCGTTGTTTATAAAGTCCATAAGACAAACGGAGAAGTGATGGAGCTGACAAATCCGGCAAACCTTCCGGATCCGGCTGAGATCGAGTACATGGAAGAGCCGATGGTCAGTGCCGAGATCATGGTCACGACCGAATACATCGGTTCGATCATGCAGCTCTGCGAGGAGCGAAGAGGTGTTTACCTTGGCATGGAATATATGGAAGAGACAAGAGCACTGCTCAAATACGACCTTCCGCTCAATGAGATCATCTACGATTTCTTTGATGCTCTGAAATCACGTTCCAGAGGTTATGCATCTTTTGACTATGAAATGAAAGGGTACAAGCGTTCCGAACTTGTCAAACTGGATATTCTGGTCAACCGAGAAGAAGTCGATGCCCTTTCCTTTATTGTATTTGAAGGATCGGCGTATGAACGCGGACGCAAGATGTGCGAAAAATTAAAAGAGGAGATTCCAAGACAGCTGTTTGAGATCCCGATCCAGGCAGCGATCGGCAGCAAGATCATCGCCAGAGAGACTGTAAAAGCAATGCGTAAGGACGTACTTGCAAAATGTTACGGCGGTGATATCAGCCGTAAGAGAAAGCTTCTGGAAAAACAGAAAGAAGGAAAGAAACGTATGCGTCAGGTCGGCAGCGTGGAGATTCCGCAGAAAGCATTTATGAGCGTGCTGAAGCTGGATGATAAGTAATATGAAAAAAGAACTGGAATTATATCTGCACATCCCATTCTGCGTTCGGAAATGTGCATACTGTGATTTTTTGTCTTTTCCGGCAGAAAAAGAAATTCAGAAACAATATGTCAACTGCCTGATTGAAGAAATCCGTCAGTTTGATCTGGCGGAGGATTACGTGGTATCTACGATCTTTTACGGTGGCGGTACCCCTTCTGTTCTGGAGGGCAGTGAGATCATGCGGATCATGCAGGCGATCCGGGAGCGTTTCCCGGATATCCGGGAAGATGCGGAAATTACGATTGAATGCAATCCGGGGACACTGACGGAAGAAAAACTGCAGATTTACCAAAAAGCAGGGATCAATCGTTTAAGCCTGGGGCTGCAGTCCGCAGATCAGGAGGAGTTAAAGCTTTTAGGACGTATCCACACGTACAATCAGTTCAAAGAGAATTTTTATCTGGCAAGAAGGATCGGATTTGCGAATATCAATGTCGATCTGATGTCGGCGCTTCCGGGTCAGAGTGTAGAGAGCTATCGCTGTACTCTGAAAAAGGTATGTGAACTTGGACCGGAGCATATCTCCGCCTACAGTCTGATCATCGAGGATGGCACGCCGTTTGCAAAGCGTTACAGACAGGATGCCGCAAAAAGAGAAGCCGGAGAAAAACCGCAGTTTTTGCCTTCGGAGGATGAGGAACGTCAGATGTACGAGGATACGGCAGAGATTCTTTCCGAATATGGATATCATCGTTATGAGATATCGAATTATGCAAAAGCAGGGTATGTATGCAGACACAACGTCGGATACTGGAAACGAGTGGACTACATCGGTTTTGGACTTGGAGCATCCACATTGCAGAATCCGCTCCGTTATAAAAATACCGATGATCTGCAGGAATACTTAAACCGGGATTTCTCAAAAAAGGAATTACTGGTGCTGACAAAAGACAATCAGATCGAAGAAACCTTGTTTTTGGGACTTCGCATGATGGAAGGCGTCAGCCTGTCTGCATTTGAAGAGCATTTTCACTGTCCGCTGACGGTGATCTACCCAAGGGAGATCCAAAAGCTCACAGAAAAAGGATTGCTGAGAATTGAAAAGGACCGCATTTCCCTGACAGAAAAAGGGATTGATTTAAGTAACATGGTGCTTTCTGAGTTTTTGCTCGGATAAAGATAAAACAGAAAAGCGGATTGCAAATGTTCGCTTTATACAGAAATGGCAGAACAAGCTGAAATGTTTGTTCTGCCATTTTATGATGTGGGTGTCAAAAGTCCCCAACTATGATGCCTGCGGATTTTCCATTTCTGAAATTGCACTTACGGTATAATCATGGATCGCACGGTAAGTATCGTTTGTATAATGAAGATCATCTACCGTTGAAAAACCATTCTGTTCCAGATAATCATAGCAATCCAGGTACTGATCCGGAAAAGATTCTTTTAATTTTGCATTAAAATCCCGGATTTCTTCGTTGGAAGCACCGGAGCATGCATCGCCTACCGGATTCACAGACATAATATAGAAAGAAGCGTCCGGATATTCTGCAAAAATCTGAGGATAAAACGCAAGATAACGGTCGATCTCACTCAGATCATTGACGCCAAGATTAAACACAACAGTAGCATCCGGCTCTTTGGAAAGAGAGGTGCGAAGCTGATCGATGCCCTCGTTCACAAGCCAGTAGTAACCTTCCCCAACTTTTCCTATATAAGAGCAGGTATCCGCATCATCGGAATCCTGCATGGCTTCCTCCATGCCGACCGTTCTGGAATCTCCGACAAAAAGAAAGTGATGACAGGAAGAGGAGACATTATGGTCAGAAGTGTCTGCGGTATCAGATGAATCCTGCACAGAATGTTCATTTTTCGTATCACGTAAGCTTTTTTCCAGAAAAGCGGTCTGTTCCTTTGTAAACCAGGTCATAAATACGGCCAGTGCGATCAGAGCTGCAGTCAGAAAACTGAGCAGTACAATGACAAGATTTGTGGTTTTTCGTTTCATAAGAACCCCCTGAAATTTTATATGATCGTTTTTTTAGGTCAGATTCTGTTTTTCTGACCTCTTTAGTATAACGCATTCCGGAAAAAAGTCAATTTTTATAAAAAATGAAAAAAACCTCTTGACAAAGAATATGCGTAGTGCTATTTTAGGTACAAGGATGTTAGCACTCCACTAAGATGAGTGCTAATAACAGGAAGGAGGATTCAAGGATGCAGTTAGATGAGAGAAAGTGGAAGATACTTCAGGCGATCATCAAGACGTATCTGGAGACGGGAGAGCCGGTTGGTTCGAGGACGATCTCCAAATATGCGGATTTGAATCTGAGCTCCGCAACCATCCGAAATGAAATGGCAGATCTGGAAGAGCTTGGATACATCATCCAGCCGCATACTTCAGCCGGCAGGATTCCTTCAGACCTTGGCTATCGTCTGTATGTGAACCACCTGATGGAAGAGAAAGAACAGCAGGTAACGGAAATGAAGGAGCTGATGATTGAAAAGCAGGATAAGATGGAAATGGTCCTGAAGCGTGTGGCACAGTTCCTTGCAGCCAACACAAATTATGCTTCGATGATCACAGGGCCGCAGTACCACAGAACAAAGCTTAAGTTTATCCAGCTTTCCATAGTAAGCGAAGATCAGCTGTTAGCTGTTGTTGTTACGGAAGGCAACGTAGTGAAGAATAAAATGATCTCGCTTCATCACGGACTGGATCAGGAAACGGTATTGAAGCTGAACATTCTGCTTAACACCAGTTTGAATGGTCTTACGATGGATCAGATCAATCTGACAACGATCGCAAAGATCAAAGAGGAGGCTGGTATCCACAGCGAGGTTGTAAACAGCGTTCTGGATGCAGTCGCAGAAGCGATCCAGATGGATGAAGAAGAGATGGAGATCTATACAAGCGGAGCGACGAACATCTTCAAATATCCGGAACTGTCAGACAGTGAAAAGGCGAGCAGCCTGATCGGTACCTTTGAAGAAAAGAAACAGCTGGCGGATCTGGTAGCTGATACGATGGCAGATGACAAGAACACCGGCATTCAGGTTTACATCGGAAATGAGACACCGGTGCAGACGATGAAGGACTGCAGTGTTGTGACAGCTACTTACGAGCTGGGCGATGGTATGCGAGGTACGATCGGTATCATCGGACCGAAAAGAATGGATTATGACAGAGTTGTCGGTACCTTAAAAACACTGACAACTCAATTGGATGATATATTTGGTAAGAAAAAAGAAGACAACTAGAGAGGTGATTGTATGGCAGAGGAAACAAAAAACACAAAGCCTGCTGATGAAGAAATAGAAAAAACTGCAGAACCGACTGCAGGAGAAGAAAAACAGCCGGAAACGGAAAAGGCAGAAAGCGATACAGCTGCCGCAAAAGAAGAACAGCCGGAAAAGAAAGGCTTCTTTGGTAAGAAAAAAGAAAAGAAAGATAAAAAAGACGAGCAGATCGAAGAACTGACTGATCGTCTGAAACGCCAGATGGCAGAGTTCGATAATTTCCGTAAAAGAACGGAAAAAGAAAAAGCAGCCATGTTTGAGGTCGGTGCAAAGAGTGTCATTGAAAAGATGCTTCCGGTGATCGATAATTTCGAACGCGGACTGGCAACTCTTTCCGATGAGGAAAAAGAACAGCCATTTGCACAGGGTATGGATAAGATCTACAAACAGTTTGTAGCAAGCCTGGAAGAGCTCGGAGTAAAAGCCATCGAGGCAGAAGGAAATGAGTTCGATCCGAATTTCCATAATGCAGTAATGCATGTGGAAGATGAACAGTACGGCGAAAATGTCGTAGCGGAAGAACTTCAGAAAGGCTATATGTACCGTGACAGTGTGGTTCGCCACAGCATGGTAAAAGTAGCAAACTAAATTAAAAAGTTGACAAAATTCAGTATAAAAGCAGAATAAAACAGGAGGAATTTATCATGGGTAAAATTATTGGTATTGACTTAGGAACAACGAACAGCTGTGTAGCAGTTATGGAAGGTGGCAAACCGGTTGTTATCGCAAATACAGAAGGTGCAAGAACAACACCATCTGTTGTGGCATTCACAAAAACAGGTGAGAGACTGGTCGGTGAACCTGCAAAACGTCAGGCAGTTACAAACGCTGACAAAACAATTTCTTCTATTAAAAGACATATGGGTACCGATTATCGTGTAACCATCGACGACAAGAAATATTCTCCGCAGGAGATTTCCGCAATGATCCTGCAGAAACTGAAAGCAGATGCAGAAAACTACCTGGGCGAAAAAGTTACCGAAGCAGTTATCACGGTACCGGCATATTTTAATGATGCACAGCGTCAGGCAACCAAAGATGCCGGTAAGATCGCAGGTCTGGATGTAAAACGTATCATCAACGAGCCGACCGCAGCAGCTCTGGCATATGGACTGGACAATGAAAAAGAACAGAAGATCATGGTATACGACTTAGGTGGTGGTACATTCGACGTATCCATCATTGAGATCGGTGACGGCGTTATCGAAGTATTGTCAACAGCCGGAGACAACAGACTGGGTGGTGATGACTTCGACCAGAAGATCACAGACTACATGCTGGCTGAGTTCAAGAAAAATGAGGGCGTAGACCTGTCAAACGATAAAATGGCACGGCAGAGATTAAAAGAAGCTGCTGAAAAAGCAAAGAAAGAGCTTTCTTCTGCAACAACCACAAACATCAATCTGCCATTCATCACAGCAACTGCTGAAGGTCCGAAACATTTCGATATGAATCTGACAAGAGCAAAATTCGATGAACTGACACACGATCTGGTAGAGAGAACCGCTACACCTGTTAACACCGCACTGAGAGATGCAGGTCTGACAGCAAGCGAGATCTCCAAAGTACTGCTGGTTGGTGGTTCTACACGTATTCCGGCTGTACAGGATAAAGTAAAAGCTCTGACCGGACATGAACCAAGCAAATCTCTGAACCCGGATGAGTGTGTAGCACTTGGTGCTTCCGTACAGGGTGGTAAACTGGCAGGCGATGCCGGTGCAGGCGATATCCTGTTGCTGGATGTAACTCCGCTGTCACTGTCTATTGAGACAATGGGTGGTGTTGCAACAAGACTGATCGAGAGAAATACAACCATCCCGACCAAGAAGAGCCAGATCTTCTCAACCGCAGCAGATAATCAGACAGCTGTTGATATCCACGTTGTACAGGGTGAAAGACAGTTTGCGAAAGATAACAAATCTCTTGGCCAGTTCCGTCTGGATGGTATCCCACCAGCAAGAAGAGGTGTGCCTCAGATCGAAGTTACATTCGATATTGATGCAAACGGTATCGTAAACGTATCCGCAAAAGATCTGGGAACCGGAAAAGAACAGCACATCACCATTACTTCCGGATCTAATATGTCTGAGTCTGATATCGACAAAGCAGTCAAAGAAGCTGCTGAGTACGAAGCTCAGGATAAGAAGAGAAAAGAAGCAATCGACACAAGAAACGATGCAGACGCTATGGTATTCCAGACCGAAAAAGCATTGGAAGAAGTTGGCGATAAAGTAGATGCAAATGACAAGACAGCAGTAGAAGCTGACTTGAACGAACTGAAAGACCTGATCGCAAAGAGCAATCCGGAAGAAATGACAGAGTCACAGGTTGCTGAGATCAAAGCAGCAAAAGAAAAACTGATGGAAAGTGCTCAGAAAGTATTTGCAAAGATGTATGAGCAGCAGGCACAGGCAAATGGAGCAGCTCAGGCAGGTCCTGATATGAATGCCGGAGCAGATAACAGCAGCTATCAGTCTGATGATGTTGTAGACGGTGATTACAAAGAAGTATAAAAAAGTAACTTTTAATAAATTTTTGCATCGTAACTGTTAAGATGCTAAACAGTTACAATATACACAGGCAGGGATGTGTTCATTCCTGCCTTGTGTCAGCAATCAGGCCGTAAGGAACTGCAAACAGGCAGGTTCTGGAAGGTTGCCGTGCATGTGGAGGATTAAAGATGGCAGAGCATAAGCGAGATTACTATGAAGTTCTCGGCGTTGACAGAGGGGCGGATGAAGCTACCATTAAAAAAGCATACCGTCAGCTTGCAAAAAAATATCATCCAGATATGAACCCGGGAGACAAAGAAGCAGAAAAGAAATTTAAAGAGGCATCGGAAGCATATGCCGTGTTAAGCGATGCAGAAAAACGCAGACAGTATGATCAGTTCGGACATGCTGCGTTTGAACAGGGCGGCGGAGGTGCCGGAGGATTCGGCGGCTTTGATTTCAACGGCGGCGATATGGGAGATATCTTTGGTGATATTTTCGGAGATCTTTTCGGAGGCGGTCGCAGCAGACGTGCAAACAATGGACCGATGAAAGGTGCCAATGTCAGGACAGCGGTAAGGATTACCTTTGAAGAGGCAGTATTCGGATGCGAAAAACAGCTGGATCTGAATCTGAAGGATGAGTGTACAACCTGCCATGGAACAGGTGCAAAACCAGGAACCAGTCCGGAGACTTGTCCGAAATGCGGCGGTAAAGGTCAGATCGTATATACACAGCAGTCCCTGTTTGGCACGGTAAGAAATGTACAGACCTGTCCGGACTGTAACGGAAGCGGTAAGATCGTAAAAGAGAAATGTGCGGACTGCCATGGAAGCGGTTACATCACAAAACGCAAGAAGATCGCAGTGACGATCCCGGCCGGTATTGACAACGGACAGAGCATCCGTATTCGTGAAAAGGGTGAACCGGGTGTAAACGGCGGCCCAAGAGGGGATCTGCTGGTTGAAGTTCAGGTAGAACGTCATCCGATCTTCCAGAGACAGGATATGAATATTTATTCTACTGCTCCTGTCACCTTTGCACAGGCAGCACTGGGCGGACAGATCCATATCACAACTGTAGACGGCGATATGGCATACGATATCAAACCTGGAACACAGACGGATACCAAGATCCGTCTTAAAGGAAAAGGTGTGCCTTCTCTTCGCAACAAAAATATCCGCGGAGACCATTATGTAACACTTGTTGTTCAGGTTCCGACAAAGCTGAACGAAGAGGCAAAGGAATACCTGCGTAAGTATGATGAGGCAGTCAACGGTAAGATTAACGATAGTAAACAGGAAAAGCCGAAAAAGAAGAGCTTTATGGAAAAAATAAAAGAAACATTTGAAGACTGACCCTGAGAACAATAAAAAAGCTGAAATTCAAAAAATGCACCCGGGAGAGATCCGCGGTGCATTTTTGTACGTGAAAGTTATCGGAAAGGAAACATTTTCACCATAAAAATACTTGCTGTTTTGATATGCAGAAACAGGATTCGTGTATGACGTAACAGAAACTTAAGGTTTCTGACGTTGACAAGAAAGCTTGAAAAGAATAGAATATGATGTATAAGTATAACTGTAGCTTTATACATAGATTTGGTGAAAGCAGGTAAATTGGATATGAAATTAAAATTACTGAAAAAGTTAATGATTATATGTATGTCTTTCAGCCTGTCAGTTTCCATGGTTCCGGCATCTGTGCTGGCGGCAGGAAAAGACAGCTCTGAGGGCGATACGCAGGCAGTACAGGTTATTTCAAGTGATACAGAAAGTGAGTCTGCAAATACAGAAACAGAGACAAAAAACCAAGAAACAAAACATCACAAAGACAAAGAAACTGAGATCAAGGGTGGTTTTGTCCCGGAAAGTGAGTCACAGGCAGTTATTGAGAGCGAAGCAGTGATAACAGAGCAGACACCTCAAACAGAAAGCGAAGCCGGACAAAAAAAAGGTGCAGTTGGGAAAAAAGTAAAGACAGCCGGAAAAATAACTCCGAATGGTACACCGAACGTGGATTATAAAAATGAAAATGGAAAGTATACTATTTTGGAAGATAAAGCAGTTACATTAACTTTAAGTGATGGTGCTTCTCTTGGAGAAGTTATCGTAAAATCTGGAGCAACGCTGACGATTGTTTTGAAAGGAACAACGACTAATATAATCGGTACGATCAGCGGAGAAGGAAAGGTTCAGTTCGCAAAGACCAGCAATGGTAAGGCAAATCTGAAGGGCAGTATTGATGTAGCTGAAACAACCGTAGAAGGTGGAACATTATTTGGAAGTGGTACGATCAAAAGTACACAGGTTTCTCTTAATGGTGGTTCTATTGCATGTAAAGTCACAAATGATGTAAAATCAGGAGATCTTACGTTAAAAGCATCGGAGTTTACCGTAGAGAAAGATGCAGTATGCACGATTGATAACGTACAATTAAATGGTGCAGATGTCAGCATGGATGCCAATACGGTCTGGAGCGACAGCAACGGAAAAGCAGTTGTATATTTTCAGCCTGCATCTACCGTAGCATTTTCCATCAAAGCAGTTACCTTTACTTCTTCTGAGGAAACAACGGACAGCATCACTGCAAAAGAGCAGAACTACACTTACGAAGACGGTAATCTGAAAAAGGGCAAGAGTGCGACGGCGTATACTGTAAAGGTCGGAGCAGACCTCACGACAACATATGGTGAAAAACTGGAAAATGTAGATATTATCACTGTCAGCGCGGCAAAAGATTATACACCAGAGGTTTCCTTGAGAGATTATGATGAAGCAATGGATTCTTCTCTGGAACTGAAAGACGGAACAGCAAAAGGTTATAAAGTAACAAAGAAAAATATAAAAGAAAAACCGGATGAAAAATCGTTTAGTCTGAATGAAGTGCTTGTGACGGATACTTTTGGTTATGATCACATATTGTCCGGAACCGTAAACTATAAAATCGAAAAGAAAGAACTGACACCGCTGATCAGTGTCAATAAAACAAGCACAACATCTAAGAACAAAGCAACCAAAGTGTATGACGGTACGACCGATGTTCCGGATGATACCTGTACCTTATCCGGATTTTCCGGTATCGTAGACGGTGACAAAGCATCAGATGTTCTTGCTGTGGCAAAAGCAACTTTTGTATATGACCATGCAGATGTGGCAACAGCAAAGAATATCAAAGCAGAAGTGACACTTTCCGGTGATCCGGCAGAGTGCTACACCGTTGCTTCCGTCAATGATATCTCCGCAGAGATCACAAAGGCTCCTCTTACTGAGAAACTGATGAAATCCCTCGGCATCACACTGACCAAGCCGGAAGTGACAGAACGTCATTATCAGTATCTGAAATACAAGACCGTAGCCGGTCAGGAATATGCTTATTCGGAAAAGGCAAAGGATGATGAATGGAAACTGGCGAAGAAAGCTTCCACGATCACCTATGTCAATGAAGTAGACGGTGAAGAGCAGGATCTGAAAGCGGGAACAAGCTATAAGATTTATACAAGAATCCCGGAATCCGACAATTATCTGGCAAGTGATCCGGTTTCGGTATCGGTAAAGACATTGCGTGCTCCGCAGGAAGCAAAAGAGAGCGATGTGAAATTCACCGGTGTAACGGATAATTCCACACAAAAGTTAAATACAGCACTGACATTCACAGCAACCGGTTCTACTTATGTGGATGACAAGGATTACAAACCGTCAGCAGATGATGAAAAATATGTACCGTATTCCTGGAAACTGACGGATACTACAACCTGGAAGGGAGATAAGTCCACACAGACTTTTACGATGACTCCGACACAGGCCGGCACTTATACGATCGTGGCAACATTCCGCAAATATGTATATGATGGCAAGAAGTGGGTATACAGTGAGGGAGATGATGTGAAGAAATCCATCACGTTTAAGGCAAATGAAAGCGGAACATCCAGTTCTACTTCCGGAAGCGGAAGCAGCAGCAGCTCTTCTTCTGGCAGCACCAATACAGCAGCAAAGACCGGGGATATTACACCGGTTGTGCCGGTGGCAGCAGCACTTGTTGTTTCCGGAGCAGCACTTGCACTGACGCTTAAGAAGCGGAAAAAGGAAGAAAAATAGTACTTTTAAAAAGTAAGCACAGATGTTATGATAAGGGGTGTGTAAAAACACCTCTTATTTTGTGGCTGTAAAGTACGAACAGACATGTATGGATTATCATACTATTTTGTACAGGAACAAACGGTGTAGCATCATTTTGAAATAAAAAATCTTGTTAATCTGGCATTATATATACGAAAGGATATTTGACATTTATGAGATGGAATAAATTTACGTTAAAAACAAGATCAGAAGTAGAAGATATCGTGATCTCCACACTGGCAGAAGCCGGCGTGGAAGGCGTAGAAATTGAAGATAAAGTACCGTTGACGGAGCAGGACAAACAGCAGATGTTTGTCGATATTCTTCCAGACGGACCGGCAGATGACGGGATCGCTTATCTGAACTTTTACCTGGATGAGAAAGAAGATAAAGAAGAGTTGCTTGCAAATGTAAAAGATGCTCTGGAAGAGCTTCGTATGTTTGTGGATATCGGAGAGGGAACAATCACAGAATCCCAGACCGAAGACAAGGACTGGATCAACAACTGGAAACAGTATTTTCATCAGTTTTATGTGGATGATATCCTGATCATCCCGTCCTGGGAAGAAGTAAAACCGGAAGATAAGGATAAGATGATCATTCATATTGATCCTGGCACGGCGTTTGGTACCGGTATGCATGAGACGACACAGCTTTGCATGCGTCAGCTGAAAAAATATGTGAAGGACGGTATGGAGATCCTGGATGTCGGCACCGGAAGCGGTATCCTGTCCATCGCAGCACTGAAACTGGGAGCAGGTCATGCGGTCGGTACAGATCTTGATCCATGTGCGATCTCTGCTACCAGAGAAAATCTGGAAGCAAACCAGATTCCGGAAGGCAGCATGGATGTGATGATCGGAAATATCATTGATGATAAAGCCGTGCAGGATCAGGTCGGATATGAAAAGTATGATATTGTAACGGCAAATATTCTGGCAGATGTCCTGATCCCACTGACGCCGGTGATCTGCCATCAGATGAAACCGGGAGCTCTTTATATTACTTCCGGTATTCTGGATGTAAAAGAAGACGTTGTCGTAAAAGCAGTAAAAGATGCAGGACTGGAAGTTCTGGAAGTTACACATCAGGGCGAATGGGTTTCTGTCACTGCAAGAAAACAGGCATAGTACCGGAGGAAGATTATGTACGATTTTTTTGCAGACTCATCTGCAATCGGTGAAAAAGAGATCATCATCCGCGGAAGCGACCTGAATCATATGAAAAATGTACTGCGCCTTCAGATTGGAGAACAGATCTGCATCCATGAGGAAAGTACCGGAAAAGAGTATCGCTGCGAAATTGCCGGATATGAAAAAGATGTGGCACATCTGCACATTATGTGGGTGGAAGAGGCAAACCGTGAGCTGCCATCGAAAATTTATCTGTTCCAGGGGCTGCCAAAGGGCGATAAAATGGAACTGATCATTCAGAAAGCAGTAGAGCTTGGAGTGTATGAGATCATCCCGGTGGCAACGAAAAGGGCAGTTGTAAAATTGGATGCAAAAAAGGCGGAAGCGAAGCAGAAACGCTGGCAGAGCATTGCAGAAAGTGCAGCCAAACAGTCCAGGAGAAATATCATTCCGCATATCCACGAGGTTGTGAAATTTGGTCAGGCTGTGGATTATGCAAAAAATCTGGATATCACGCTGATCCCTTATGAGCTGGCGGAAGACATGGAAAAGACAAAACAGATATTTGAGACAATACAGCCGGGGCAGTCTATCGGTATTTTCATTGGCCCGGAGGGCGGATTTGATGAAAGTGAGATTGCACTGGCACAGGAAAATGGCATCAGCCCGATTACACTGGGAAAACGGATCTTGCGGACGGAAACTGCCGGTATGGCGGTGCTTTCGGTTCTGATGTTTCAGTTGGAGGGCAGAGAATAATGCAGGCATATTTGGATAATTCAGCAACGACAAGATGTTCCGAAGGTGTGCGTGACATCGTCGTAAAAGTGATGATGGAGGATTTCGGAAATCCGTCATCCAGACACGACAAGGGAATGGAGGCAGAAAAATATCTTCGCGAAGCCAGAATGGACATTGCGGCTACTTTAAAAGCAGATGAAAAAGAGATTTATTTTACTTCTGGCGGAACCGAGTCAGACAACTGGGCACTGATCGGAACGGCGATGGCAAACAAACGTGCCGGAAAACACATTATTACAACGGCGATCGAACATGCTGCCGTGATCCAGCCGATGATCTATCTTCAGGAGCAGGGATTTGAGGTCAGTTACATACCGGTAGACCGCTATGGAAGAATAGATCTTCAGAAGTTTTCCGATGCGATCCGAGAAGATACGATCCTTGTGTCCACCATGTATGTCAATAATGAGATCGGGACTCTGGAGCCGATCGAAGAGATCGGGAAGATCATCAAAGAAAAAAATCCAAAGGTACTCTGGCATGTGGATGCAATCCAGGCCTATGGAAAGTACCGTATTTATCCGAAAAAACTTGGCATTGATATGCTCTCGGTCAGCGGACATAAGCTGCATGGACCAAAAGGAGTCGGATTCCTTTATGTTCGAAACGGAGTGAAGATCCATCCGCTGATCCTGGGCGGAGGCCAGCAGAAAGGGATGCGTTCCGGGACAGATAATGTGCCTGGAATCGCCGGACTTGGTTGTGCGGCAAAAGAAGCCTACACGGATTTTGATAAAAAAGTGACACATCTCTGTGAGCTGAAACAGTTTTTCATGGAAGAAGTGCAGAAAATACCGGATACGGTTCTGAACAGCCTTCCGGGGGATCAGGGAGCACCGCACATTGTAAGTGTAAGCTTTGCAGGCGTGCGAAGCGAAGTGCTGCTCCATGCACTGGAAGAGCGGGGGATTCAGGTATCTTCCGGTTCAGCATGTTCTTCCAACAAAAAACTTCCGGTCAGTCCGGTATTAAAAGAAATTGGTCTAAAAAAAGATTTGCTGGATTCTACCGTGCGATTCAGTTTCTGTGAGAATACAACAAAAGAAGAGCTGGAATACTGCCTACAGCAGTTAAAGGAACTGCTTATGGTGCTCCGCAGATACAGCAGACATTAAAAGATATGATGTAACTGTGAATATACGAAACAACTGCGATACAGGAAAAGAAAAGGAGAAAAGAAATCTATGTTTCATGCATTTCTGATCAAATACGGAGAGATCGGTATCAAGGGAAAAAACCGTTATCTCTTCGAAGATGCACTGGTAAAACAGATTCGCCATGCACTGAAGAAAGTGGAAGGTGAATTTAATGTACGAAAAGAACAGGGACGTATCTTTGTGGAGAGCGAAGGCCTGTTTGATTTTGAAGAAGTAGTGGAGGCACTGCAGAGAGTTTTCGGTATTGTGGGTATCTGTCCGGTACTGAAAGTAAATGATGAAGGATTTGATCAGCTTTCTCAGGAAGTGATCGATTATATGGCACGCGTATATCCGGATGGAGAACATACGTTCAAAGTCAATGCAAGAAGAGCAAGAAAAAATTATCCGAAAAATTCCATGGAATTAAATGCAGATCTTGGCGAGCGTATTCTGGAAGCGTTTCCAAATATGAGCGTTGACGTGCATCATCCGGAAATCACCCTGAACGTGGAGATTCGTGAAAAGATCTATATCTATTCAAAGATCATTCCGGGACCTGGTGGTATGCCGGTCGGAACAAACGGAAAAGCTATGCTTCTGTTATCCGGTGGAATTGACAGCCCGGTTGCAGGCTACATGATCGCAAAACGCGGCGTTAAGATTGATGCCGTTTATTTCCATGCACCGCCATACACCAGTGAGCGTGCAAAACAGAAAGTGGTTGACCTGGCACGTCTGGTGTCGAAATACAGCGGACCGATCGTTCTGCATATCGTAAACTTTACTGACATTCAGCTGTATATTTATGATAAATGCCCTCATGATGAACTCACAATCATTATGAGACGTTACATGATGCGTATAGCAGAACACATCGCGAAAGAGACCGGATGCCTGGGACTGATCACAGGAGAAAGCATCGGACAGGTAGCAAGCCAGACCATGCAGAGTCTTGCAGCGACCAACGAAGTCTGCACCCTTCCGGTATTCCGTCCGGTGATCGGTTTTGATAAACAGGAGATCGTGGATGTATCCCTGAAGATCGATACTTATGAGACATCGATCCAGCCGTACGAAGACTGCTGTACGATCTTTGTGGCAAAACATCCGGTTACCAAACCGAATATCAAAGTGATCAAACGCAGTGAAGAGAAACTGCAGGAAGAGATCGACGAGATGGTGAAAAAAGCAATCGATACAGCTGAGACACTCTGGGTAGAATAAAAAGACACGGAAAAATGGTTACAAAAAGCTGCCGCAGGAGAACTGCGGCAGTTAAAAATATCAAAATCAAAAGAAATCTGAAATTTTATGTGGTTTTTCAGTCGATGATGTATGGTTTTAATGCCTGAAGAATTACATCGGAATCATCTTCAGCATGGATATTCAGGTCGATAGGCTTGGAAAGGTCCAGACTGAAAATACCCATAATAGATTTTGCGTCGATTACGTATCTTCCGGATACCAGATCAAAATCATAATCAAATTTTGTAATTTCGTTTACGAATGACTTTACTTTATCAATCGAATTTAAAGAAATCTGTACAGTTTTCATTGTCATAAAACCTCCTGTAATATGTGTTTTTGTATACATTAATCATACCCATTTCGGAGGAGACTGTCAAGCTTAAAAGAAAGGAATTGAATAAAATATGGAAAAACGCAAAGCGGCATTCCACAATCTGGGATGCAAGGTAAATGCATATGAGACGGAGGCGATGCAGCAGCTTCTGGAAAAAGCAGGGTATGAGATTGTGCCGTTTGCACCGGGGGCGGATGTTTATGTGATTAACACCTGTACGGTGACGAATATGGCAGACCGCAAGTCCAGACAGATGCTGCACAAAGCAAAGAAAATGAATCCGCATGCGATCGTGGTGGCAGCCGGATGTTATGTGCAGGCAGCAGGAACTGAGCTGGAAGAAGACTCTGCAATCGACATTATTATCGGAAATAACCGCAAAAAAGATCTGGTCAGTATTCTGGAACATTATGAACGCAGTGCCGTGCAGGAATCTCTGATCGATATCAATCACACAAAAGAGTATGAAAAACTGTCTCTGGAAAAAACGGTGGAACACACCAGAGCCTATCTGAAAGTACAGGATGGCTGTAATCAGTTCTGCAGCTACTGCATCATTCCCTATGCGAGAGGTCGTGTACGCAGCCGCAGAAAAGAAGAGGTCGTAGAGGAAGTAAAAACGCTGGCAGGCAATGGATGCAAAGAGGTGGTTCTTACCGGTATCCATTTGAGTTCCTACGGGATCGATCATGGCAGCACACTGCAGGAACTGATCCTTGCAGTGCATGAGGTTGCGGGGGTCGAGCGTATTCGCCTTGGGTCACTGGAACCGGGTATCATTACAGAAGATTTTGTGAAAACACTTTCTGCTCTTCCGAAATTCTGCCCGCACTTCCACCTTTCCCTGCAGAGTGGATGTGATGCAACTTTAAAAAGAATGAATCGAAGATACACATCAGGAGAATACTATGAAAAATGTATACTGATCCGCAAGTACTTTAAACATCCGGCCCTGACGACCGATGTGATCGTCGGATTTCCGGGAGAAACCGAGGAAGAGTTTGCAATCACCAGAGATTTCTTAAATAAAGTAGATTTTTATGAAACGCATATTTTCCAGTATTCCAGAAGAAAAGGAACGAAAGCAGCCGTCATGGAAAATCAGGTGCCGTCCGATGTGGCACACAGAAGAAGTGCGATCCTGATTGCAGACGGCAAGGTGCGGAAGCAGCGATTTGAAGAAAAAATCAGCGAAACCGTCACAAAAGTACTCTTTGAAGAAAGCGTGACGATTGACGGGAAGGTTTATGCATCCGGCCATACCATGGAGTATATTCGCATGTTGATGGAGACGACGGAAAATTTAGACAATCAGATTCTTTTGGTAAAGGCAGGAAAAGAACGCTGTCAGGACTGTCTGCTGTGCACAAAAGCTCGGTTCTGAGCAGCGGATTGTTTTCAAAGCCATTATAAAAATCACGCGAAGAAGCATTAATTACAAAAAACAATTGAATTTTTCAGACAGTTATATTAGAATAGAAGTATAGTTTGTACGGTAAGGACGTGAAAAGAATGGCAAATATCAGTAATACACAATATTTCAAAGTAAATACAGATCCGGAATATCGCGTAAAAGAGATCCTGGATACTGTTTATGACGCAATGGCAGAAAAGGGCTATAATCCGGTGAACCAGATTGTAGGCTACATTATGTCAGGCGATCCTACTTACATCACCAGCTATAAAAATGCAAGAAGCATGATCATGAAAGTGGAACGTGATGAGCTGGTAGAAGAACTTCTGAAGGAGTATATTAAAAACAGAACATGGGAACAGAAGTAAAGAAAAGAGCACTCGGACTGGATTACGGCTCCAAGACGGTTGGAGTCGCAGTCAGTGACGGGCTTGGGATTACTGCACAGGGCGTGGAGATCATCCGCAGGACTCAGGAGAACAAACTGAGGAAGACGCTGGCACGGATCGAAGAACTGATCGCAGAGTATGATGTCGGGATCCTGGTGCTTGGATACCCGAAAAATATGAACAATACCGTGGGAGACCGTGCGGAAAAATCTCTGGAATTTCAGAAAATGCTGGAGAAGCGTACCGGTCTGCCGGTTGTGATGTGGGATGAGAGACTGACCACAGTAGAGGCACATCGGACGATGATGGAGAGCGGCGTGCGAAGAGAGGACCGTAAGAAGTATGTGGACAAACTTGCAGCTGTCTATATTCTTCAGGGTTATTTAGATCATGAGGGAATGAAAAGGGAAAGGACGCAGCCAGAGTGATTTGAAGCAGGGCTGCAACAGGTTTATTATGGAGAAAATTACATTTACACTGGCGGACAATCAGATGGTTGAGTTTTATGTACTGGAACAGACAGTACTTGGCGGCATCAGCTATATTCTGGTAACGGATTCCGAGGACGATGAGGCAGAAGCACTGATCCTGAAAGATCTGTCAAAGCCAGGTGAGGATGAAGCGTTATATGAGATCGTGGATGACGATGATGAATTAGAGGCAGTTTCAAAAATCTTCCAGGAAATGCTGGATGATATTGAATTTGAATAAAGAGCCTGAACGGAAAAGAAACAGGAGGTAAAAATTTTTGAAAAATATTAACAATTCCAAATTGAGGATCATTCCTCTGGGCGGTCTGGAACAGATCGGCATGAACATTACTGCCTTCGAATTCGAAGACAGTATTGTTGTGGTTGACTGTGGGCTGTCCTTTCCTGAGGACGATATGCTGGGGATCGACCTTGTGATACCGGATATCACATATCTGAAAAACAATGCACATAAAGTAAAAGGTTTTGTCATTACGCATGGTCATGAGGATCATATCGGAGCATTGCCGTATGTATTAAAAGAACTGAATGTTCCGGTCTATGCGACAAGACTTACGATCGCACTGATCGAGCATAAGCTCAAAGAGCACAATCTTCTGAAGTCCGTAAAGAGAAAAGTCGTAAAACACGGACAGTCGATCAATCTTGGGAAATTCCGCATTGAGTTTATCAAGACAAACCACAGTATTGCAGATGCTTCTGCACTTGCAATTTATTCACCGGCAGGTATCGTGGTGCACACCGGTGACTTTAAAGTGGATTACACTCCGGTATTCGGAGATGCGATCGATCTGCAGCGTTTTGGAGAAATCGGCAAAAAGGGTGTGCTGGCACTGATGTGCGATAGTACCAATGCAGAGCGAAAAGGATTTACGATGTCCGAGCGTACCGTTGGTAAGACGTTTGATAATATTTTCGCAGAGCATAAAAATACAAGGATCATCATTGCAACGTTTGCATCCAATGTGGACCGTGTACAGCAGATCATCAATTCTGCCTATAAATATGGACGCAAATGTGTGGTAGAGGGTCGCAGTATGGTCAATGTTATCAGCACAGCGGCAGAGCTTGGCTATCTGAACGTGCCGGAGAATACCCTGATCGAGTTGGATCAGATGAAGAATTATCCGGATGAGCAAATGGTGCTGATCACAACCGGAAGCCAGGGCGAGTCCATGGCGGCACTTTCCCGTATGGCATCCAACATGCATCGTAAAGTGCAGATTAAGCCGGGCGATACCGTTATTTTCAGCTCCAACCCGATCCCGGGAAATGAAAAAGCAGTTTCCCGAGTGATCAATGAGCTTTCGATGAAAGGGGCGGATGTTATTTTCCAGGATGCCCACGTATCCGGCCATGCATGTCAGGAAGAGATCAAGCTGATCTATTCTCTGGTTCATCCGAAATATGCGATTCCGGTGCATGGTGAATACCGTCATCTGAAAGCACAGGCACAGGTTGCGGAGAGTCTTGGTATTCCAAAGGACAATATTTTCCTGTTGTCCTCAGGAGATGTTCTGGAGTTAGATGAAGAAAAAGCACAGGTTGTAGACCGTGTACAGACTGGAGCGATCCTGGTAGACGGACTGGGTGTTGGTGATGTCGGAAATATCGTTCTTCGCGACAGACAGCATCTGGCGGAGGACGGTATTCTGATCGTGGTACTGACGCTTGAAAAATACAGCAATCAAGTTCTTGCAGGTCCGGATATTGTATCCAGAGGATTTGTATACGTCAGAGAATCCGAAGGACTGATGGATGAAGCAAAACATGTAGTAGAAGAAGCTATTGAGGACTGCATGGATCGAAGAGTGACCGACTGGGGACGTTTAAAGACAGCAATCCGTGACAGCTTAAGCGAGTTCCTCTGGAAGAGAACAAAGAGAAGCCCGATGATCCTGCCGATCATTATGGAAGTATGATGGGGCTGATAGAAAATGGATGAAATAAAGGAATATACGGTGCAGCTTTCGGCTGCACTTCGCGGAAGCGAAGCGTACAAAGCGTTTCGGGAAGTGAGCAAAAAAGTATCCGAAGAGCCGCAGCTTCGACAGAGGCTGGATGAGTTCCGCAAAAAGAATTATCTGCTTCAGAATGGAAGCAATGCTTATGATCTGTTTGATGATGTGCAGAATCTGGAGCGGGAATACGAAGATATGCGGAAGAATCCGGTTATACAGGAGTATCTGGCAGCGGAGCTTCAGATATGCAGGATCATTCAGAGATGTGCGGATGAGATACTGACATCTGTGGATATGGAAATTGAAAATTTTGCAGATATCATAGAAACGGACTAGTACTGTTCCTTGCAGGATTAATGTACTGGTAAGACAGGAGAGGGTGCATGAAAGAGAACAGTGCAAAATCAATTGCAGTCGGCATTGCCGTGAAAATCGTATTGCTGGCGGTTCTTGTGCTTGTTCTGATTTTTACCGGCAGACGGGCCTACACATTCGGATATCAGATATTTGCACAGGAAGCGATGAGTGAGGCTCCCGGAAAAAAGGTAGCAGTTACGATCACCAAAGATATGTCCTTTGGTGAAATCGCAAAGCTTCTGGAAGAGAAGAAACTGATCAAAGATAAGAATGTTTTTCGCATTCAATATCTGCTTTCTGAATATAAAGGAGAAATTGAGCCCGGAAGCTATGTACTGAACACCTCACAGACAGCAGAAGAGATGCTGAGAGTACTGAGCCGGGCGGATGAAAAAGAGACTGAGACGGAGTAACGATATGATAGTAGATGAAAGAATGACAGCTTTTATCAACTCCCTGGATACGGGAAATACCCCCCTCCTGACGGAGCTTGAGGTAAAAGCACTGGAAGATCATGTGCCGATCATACGAAGAGAAATGCAGAGCTTTCTCAAGGTGCTGCTGCAGATGCAGCGTCCGGTCAATATATTGGAAGTAGGGACAGCAGTTGGATTTTCCACACTGCTGTTCTGTGAATATGCACCAAAAGAGGCCAAAATCACAACAATTGAAAAGTATGAAAAACGCATTCCGATCGCAAAAGAAAATTTCAGAAAAGCCGGGAAGGAGTCACAGATCCGTTTTCTGGAAGGGGATGCCACAGAGATTCTTGCAGAACTTGAGGGTTCTTATGATTTTATCTTTATGGACGCTGCAAAAGGGCAGTATATTCATTTTCTGCCGGATGTGATGCGTCTGCTGAAAGTCGGCGGCATCCTGATCTCGGATAATGTGCTGCAGGATGGTGACATTATCGAGTCCCATTATGCAGTAGAGCGAAGAAACAGGACAATATACAAACGGATGCGGGAGTATCTCTATGAACTGAAACATAATGAGCATCTGATGACCAGCATTGTGCCGATCGGGGATGGAGCAACACTCAGCGTGAAAATAAAGGAATAGATAAATGGGAGGAAGAACGATGAGGAAACCGGAATTGCTGGTGCCGGCAAGTAGCCTGGAAGTATTAAAGACGGCGGTCATCTTTGGAGCGGATGCCGTTTACATTGGAGGCGAAGCATTTGGACTGCGTGCAAAAGCCAAGAATTTTTCGATGGAAGATATGAAAGAGGGCATTGCCTTTGCCCATGAGCATGGCGTGAAAGTTTACGTGACAGCCAATATCCTGGCACACAACCGGGATCTGGAGGGCGTTGAGGAATATTTCAGAGAATTAAAAGAAGTGAAACCGGACGCACTGATCATTGCCGATCCGGGGGTGTTTGAGATCGCAAAACGTATCTGTCCGGAAATCGAACGCCATATCAGTACCCAGGCGAATAACACAAACTATGCTACCTATCATTTCTGGCATACACTGGGAGCGAAGCGAGTGGTTTCTGCAAGGGAGCTTTCCATGCAGGAAATCAAAGAGATCCGTGCAAACATTCCGGAGGATCTGGAGATTGAGACCTTTGTGCATGGAGCTATGTGCATTTCTTATTCCGGAAGATGTCTGCTCAGCAGTTATTTTACAGGCAGAGATGCCAACCAGGGAGCCTGTACGCATCCGTGTCGCTGGAAATATGCAGTTGTGGAAGAGAAACGACCGGGTGAGTATCTTCCGGTTTATGAAAATGAAAGAGGCACCTATATTTTTAATTCTAAGGATCTTTGCATGATCGAACATATCCCGGATCTGCTTGATGCGGGGATTGACAGCTTTAAGATCGAAGGCAGAATGAAAACGGCCCTCTATGTGGCAACGGTTGCGAGAACGTACCGCAAAGCGGTCGATGATTATCTGGAAGATCCAAAACTTTATGAAGAGCATATGCCGTGGTACCGCACACAGATTGCAAGCTGTACCTACCGTCAGTTCACGACCGGTTTCTTTTATGGAAGACCGGATGAGAACACGCAGATATACGATAACAATACTTACGTGAAAGAATATACCTATCTTGGTATCGTCGGGGAAGTCGATGCAGAAGGTCGCTGTCGCATTGAGCAGAGAAATAAATTCAGTGTCGGTGAACAGATTGAGATCATGAAACCGGACGGTCAGAATGTAGAGGTTACAGTAAAGAGGATCCTCAATGAGGACGGTGAAGAACAGGAAAGTGCACCGCATTCCAAACAGATCCTGCATATAGAGCTGGAAGGCGGCAGGGCAGAAGCATATGATATTTTAAGAAGAAAAGAGTAAGATGACCCAAAAAGCTTTAGATGAGAAAACAATTAAATGAAAGAAAATAGTCCTTTATAAACGAAAAGATGCGAATCCGCAATGGACTCGCATCTTTTTGCTGTGTGATGATCAAACTTTCTTATTTCAGCTTCAGTTTTTTGCTCATGCCACTCTTGGTCAGCTTCTTCTGGAAAGCAGCCGCTTTTTTCTTATTGTTCCGGATGCTCTTTGGAACACTTACGGTCACTTTGGAAGCCGTCTTTTTGAAGGCTTTGGATTTAATCGTTTTTACAGAAGTTCCCTTGAAAGTTATTTTTTTAAGTTTCTGGCATCCGTAGAAGCTGTTTTTGCCAATGGACGTAACATTCTTTCCGATAATGACAGATTTCAAATTTTTGTAGTTTTTAAATGCATTTGCCTGGATCTGAGTTACCGTAAAGGTGGTTTTGCCTGCAGCATCTTTTACAGTGTTTGGAATCGTTACTTTTGTTACTTTACCCGGTTTTCTGTTTGTTCCCTTGACAACGGCTACCGTCTTTTTGGAAACATTCAGGACTTTGTACTGGATGTTTTTAACCTTAAAGGTGTCACCTTTTTTGAGAGCTGGAGTGGAAGGTGTCTGCGGTTTGTCCGTAGAAGGTGTTTCCGGTTTGGTGTTTGGAGTCTCTGTTTCTTTTGTATTCGGAGTTTCGGTTTCTTTCGGAGAGTCCGGAGTTTCCGTTTCCTCCGGGATCAGCGGTACATTTTTCAGAACAACAGAATAAGTTCTGCGACTCTTTCCGTCTTCAGCTACGGAAACAATTTTGATTTCGCGGTTGCTTACCGGGATAACGGTGACGGAAGCATTTTCCGGATTGGTGAAGCTCAGTCCGTCAAAGGAAGTTTCTTCGATCTCGAAGCTGTTATCGGTTCCCGGAGTAAGTTCGGTATTGCCAATCTTGATTGCACTTAAATCTGCACTTGTCTTTGCATAGTAGGAAGTGCTAGGACTCATCACCTCACATTCATTCAGACCGATGTAACCGGTATAGCTGAAGGTGATGCGGATTGCGATCGGGTTGATCGTTTCTGCAAATTTGTAGCTCAGACCTTTGGTCCACTGATGCAGAGAAGAATCATTGATCTCTTCCGGTTCACCGACCGGTGTGATTTCTTTCCAGTCATTGGAAACAATTTCGCCGTTTTCATAACCACTGCTCAGTGTATATTCAAATTTTACCTTTGTCGGCAGTGTAGAGAGAGAATCGGTGGCTGGCTGATAGAAATAGAACAGGTTGATCTGGTTGGTAGCAACCGCAGTTGCCCAGTCCATGGTGATCACAGCATCGCCGTGTGTGGAATCGTTTCGCTTGCCCCAGGTACTCCAGCGGGAGTCGCTGTAACCATTGTCAGAACGATTTCCGTCAATGATGGCTCTCAGTGTATCATTGTATGGTCCGTTGTCAGTCAGATGCAGGGCAGCAGTTGCCACGTTATCGTATTTGTCAACCTCCGGTTCTGCAACACGTACGCTTGCAGTGATCGGGTAGGTCTCACCAAAAGCAGAAACCTTGCCGTTGATGGTTACAATATCACCAATATTTTTGAAAGTATCTGCGGTGACACCGTTCATATCCCAGGTAATCTCGCGTGCTTCAAAAGCAGTTCCGTCTGCGTAGTAAGTCATGGCAGTTTTTGGAAGTTCCGGAATGGTATTTGGTTTTGTGATGCAGGAATAATTTTCTGCAACTTTGATCTTGCCGTAAATATGTGCGGTTATGTAAACATCTACGGTTTCTGTTCCGTCTGTGAAGGAACCTTCAATACGGAAAGAACCTGCTGTTTTCAAAGATGCTTTGTCATAGGTGCCCCATGTGATCTTGCAGGTTTTTGTTGTTCCGTCTGCATAAGAAGCAGTCACACTTGCAGGAAGCTCAATGTCAGAAGATCCGACCGGTGCATACAGATGTTTTGTCATACGGTAGCTTGTCATGGAAGTGTTGCTGCCATCCGAAGCACTGACGGTTGTTACGGTAGCTTCACCGCCGGTCAGACTGTCGGATTCTGCTTTTACGGTAAAGTTTCCGGCTTTGTTTGTAGAACGTACGATCACCAGAGCTTTTCCGGCATAGGCATTGATGTTTGCGGAAGTTGTGCCAGTGAGGACAGAAGCCTGCTGATATTTGCTTACTGTTGCCTGGTCACCGTTGTCAACACCAACGATCTCACCGTCGCCGGTCAGAGTGAAGCGGATGTTGTTTGTTGCAGTTGTGTCCAGATTTCCGTTTGCATCGGTGACATCTACTGTGATGTAAGAAAGACTGCTTCCATCAGCGGTGATGGTTTCTTTATCTTTGCTTACAGCAAGCTTTGCCGGTGCGTCCGGTGTGCTGACAGAAGAAGTTCCGTTCACCTCTGTGATCTCTTTGCCAGATTCATCGTAAGCTTTTGCAGAGATCGTTCCCTTTTCGTAAGCTACGTTGAATACACTGTACAAAGATGTGGAATTTGTTCCGGACCCAGTTGTACATACGCTGCTGTCATCGGACTGTGTTGTGTAGGTATAATATTTATGACCTGCTGCGGTTGTGTTGACTTTACGTGTTGCAGTACCGACTTTTTTGCCATTGCGGTAAAGTTCCACTTTTGCAGCATTGGAGTAAACCCATACCGGAGTTTTGCCGTTCTTGTTGATCATATTGTCGCTGTCCCATGCAGTTACAAGATGAAGGGTCGTGTCATCCTGTTTCCACTGGCTTCGATACAGATAGTAAGTATCTTTTGGGAAACCGGTTGTTTCAACGATGCCGAAGTAGCTGCTGTTCGGATAAGGATTGCCGCCGGATACGGAACCAGTGCCGGTACCGTTCCAAGGAGTCGGTTCACCGATGTAGTCAAAACCGGTCCATACACATTCGCCGGCAACTTTATCTTTCGTTACGGTATCCCAGATAGAGTCATGGGCTGTTTTACCCCAGCCTACTTTGGAAGTATCATAAGATGTCAGATGGAGTTTGCCGTCTACGTTCTGGTTGTTTGCGGTAGAAACATAAATACCGCGGCTGTTGGTAGCTGAAGAAGTCTCACTTGCCAGGATCACGCCGCCGTTATAGTCTGCAAGACGGTCAAGATCGCTGCTGCTTGCGTAATTGTAACCGGCAATACCGCCGCTTGCAACAACTTTAGCCATGGCACCGGCAATATTTCCGATCGTTGTTTTGCGGTTGCTTCCGAGAGTCGCCGGATGCTGCGTATCTACTTCTTTGATCCAATTGATCAGGTTCTCGGCGATGGTCGGATAGTTTGCAGTACTTCCGGAACATCCCTCGTCAATCTCATTGCCAAGAGACCAGAGGATCACAGAAGGATCGTTGCGGTCACGTTTTACCATGGATTTGATGGCAAATTCTGCCCAGGTCATGGAAGTGTCACCGTCCAGGATCTCATTGTCACCGGTCAGAGTCTTGTTAAAGTAAACGGAGAAATCGTTGCTGTTTCCGTTCTTTGCAAGTTCCCATCCGTCAAAAGCTTCTTCGATCACAAGGATACCAAGTTCATCGCAGATATCGATGAAATCTTCGTCATACGGATTGTGTGTAGCACGGATCAGGTTCACGCCCATATCTTTCAGAATGGAAAGCTGGCGATACATGGCATCGTAGTAGGCAGCAGAGCCGAGAGCTCCCTGATCGTGATGCATGCACACACCGTTCAGTTTTACATTTTTACCATTTAAAGAAAATCCTGTATTTTTTGTAAATTTATACCAGCGGAAGCCAAATGCGGTATCATAAGTATCGATCACATTGCCGCCGGAAAGGATCTCTGTGCGTACATAGTACTGCGTCGGATCATCCAAAGACCAGAGGGACGGATTGGTGACAACGTTGTTTGTAGAAGCTTCCGCAGAAGAACCGGCTTCAACCGTCAGAGTAGTTTCGGCAGACTCTGAAACTTTCTGGTCTTTTTTGTCGTAAACGGTATTGCGGACAGTGATGTTTGCAGAAGAGGTTCCACTGTTTGCAACCTTTACTTTTGCAGAAACAGTTCCGACACCATTTTCGATATCCGGGGTTGTGATCTGTGTGCCGTTCTGGCTTACATGGATTTGATCGGCAACGATCAGTTTTACATCACGGTAGATACCGCTTCCGGAATACCAGCGGCTGGAAGGAAGTTTGTTGACAACTTTGACAGCGATCACGTTGTCTGTGAGACCGTCGCATACCAGATATTTGCTGATATCAAAAGCAAAAGAGGTGTATCCGTAGTGGTTTTCACCAACCTGTTTGCCGTTGACATAGACATAGGCATTCTGATAAACGCCGTCAAAACTCAGGATAACAGACTTTCCGTCACATCCTGAAGGTACGGTAAAGCTTTTACGGTACCATCCGGTTCCGCCCGGTAAGAATCCGCTTTCTGCTTCGCCGGATGTTGTGAAATTCTGGCTGATGCTGAAATCGTGCGGAAGGGTTACGGCATCCCAGGAACCGTCATTGAAAGAGGTGCTTTCTGCACCGGAAGGATCAGAAAGGGAAAATTTCCATCCATCATTAAAAAGGGTACTTCTTTCGGAACCAAGTCCGGAAAGGGCAATTTCCTCTTCCTGTGTGAAGGTCGTGCCGGAAGTGGCAGCGTATCCATATGCACCCGGGATTGCCGGAACGCACAGGGCAACTGACAGCATAACGGCCATCAATTGTTTCATTCTCTTTTTCATAGAACTCTCCTTTGAATGAATATAGAATCTTTGGTTGCAGACGTTGTAGCATACAGAGTGCAAATATGCCAGAACTCATATGCGTTCGACTTGAAAAGGGCAAATTTGTTTCTGATGTACAAACGTGTGTTACAATTTTAACACTAACAGGTAAAAATGACCATACCTAAAATAAAAAATATGGCAACTGTGAAAAGATTTCACAATTACCATATAAAATCGGTGAAAATTTGTCTTAAAGAAGAACTGTTCAAGAATGGAACTGCATTTTTACAAGACAGATTTCACTTTTTGTTCCAAGACGCATATTCGGTCCACATACACCGGCACCTGAGGTAACAACACTGTAGGCATTTCCTTTTTTCAGAAGACCGTAAGGATTCTCCCACATCAGCGGCAGGAGCAGATTGCCGGGGAAAAGCTGCCCGTTGTGCGTATGACCGCCAAGGATCAGATCAGCACCGGCATCCGCAAGAAGCGAAAGTTCTTTTGGCTGATGGTCGATGATCAGGATCGGTTTGGACTTGTCCAGATGTTGTGTAAGCTGATTCGGAGTTAAGCGTTCTTTTTCGGAAATCAGTTTTTTGCAGCGTGCAGGATCTTTTCTTCCGATTAGATAGAAGTGGTTCTTGATCAGACGGACTTCGTCATCCAGCAGAGTCATGCCGGCATCGTGAAAAAACTGCTCAAACCGTTCATCGGCATTTTCTTTCTGTCCGCCGAAGGTAAAACCGGCGAGAATCGCCTCGTCCAGATCGTGATTTCCATAGCAGCAGTAAGTTCCGTACGTGCTTTTCAGAGCGGATAAAATGGATGCACATTTTTGAGGATGTTTTATCGCATGAAAATCATTGTCAAACGTATCCCCTGCCACGATGATCAGATCCGGCTGCAGTTTGTTGATCCGTTTTACAAGGCGTTTCAGAAAAATTTCGTCTGTGTTATAGCCCAGATGCAGATCGGCAATCAGGGCAATCTTCAGAGTGTCATGTCCGCTGCAGCTTTTGGCAGAGGAGATATTCCAGGTTGTTGTGTAGAGTTTTTTGGCATGAAAAAATCCATAAAAACTAAAAAAAAGGATCAGAACGCCGGTAAAAAAGCCGGTGGCTGCAAACATCAGTTTGGAATGAAACCAGGAAGCATCGGCAAGCGGAGAAAAATAGAGCAGGATGCGGATGAAATCTGCAATGCCGATACCGATCAGGGCATAGAGAAATGTGCCCAGCCACAGATTGCTGATGTGTTTTAAAGTCCGATGCAGTCCATCCGGCTTTTTGATCAGAAAAGAAGACAGCAAAGTGGTAGCTGTCAGAATGTACAGGGCAGAAAATCCATAGCGGAAAGCAGCCAGAGCAAAAATATTATTGCAGACGGCCATCCATTTTAACATCCAGTTTAAAACATAAAAGCACACCGCAAGATAAAAGGGTGCAAGAAAAAGTGCGGCCATAAGAATCTCCTTTGTGATCGTGAAAACTTTACTTTCTGTGATGCCAGGGTCAAAAGACCTTTTGATCTCAATATCTTTTCTGTCAGTATAGCACAGGATTAAAAAAGAAAAAAGTGGAAAGGCACAGCAAAAAGAAAATCAGCATATGATAATATAAATCTGCTTCGAGGTTTTTCTTTGAAGACATTTCCAAAACCACTTACCGTCAAAGAAGAAAAATACTATCTCCAGAAGTATAAAGAAGGCGACGAGGAGGCAAAGCAGATTCTCATTGAACGTAATCTGAGGCTGGTTGCCCATGTGGCTAAAAAGTATCAGCATCCGGATGAAGATGCAGATGATCTGATATCCATAGGGACGGTTGGCCTTATCAAGGCAGTCCTGACCTTTGATCATACGAAAAACAACAGACTGGCGGCCTATGCGGCAAGATGCATTGACAATGAACTGCTGATGATGCTGCGGTTAAAAAAGAAGACTTCAAAAGAAGTCTCTCTCTACGAACCGATCGGTATGGATAAAGAAGGAAATGAAATCTGCCTGGTAGATATCGTGGAAGGAAAAAATACAGACCTGGCAGAGATGATCAATAAAAAGCAGGAAATCCGTGAAATGTATCATTATATGGCACAGTTAAATGAAAGGGAGCGACAGATACTGAGTCTGCGTTATGGGATCTTTGGACAGAAGGAAACAACACAGCGGGAAATTGCACAGAAACTTGGTATTTCCAGATCGTATGTCTCCAGGATTGAGAAAAATGCCCTGAGCAAACTGCGTTCCTGTTTTCGGGAAAAAGGAAAAACAGGCATACGCGAAAGCAGATGACAAGAAAAAAAAAGCGTGTTACACTGTGCGAAGGAGGAAAAGAACGTGATCTATCTTATGAGAACAAAAGAAAGAATGGAAAAAAGTGCCGCACGGCATAAAATACAGAGCAATATGGCAAAAAGAGTACTCCTTTACGGCATCAGAAAAGAATATTCGTTAAAGGAACTGCCGGCTATTGGAAAAGGAATCTACGGAAAGCCTTACTTTCCGGAATACCCGGAGATTTGTTTTAATTACAGTCATGCGGATGCCGGCATTTTATGCGGGATCGCAGAAACACCGCTTGGCGTGGACATAGAACGTCTGATCCATCCGACGGAACGTCTGATCCGTGCGGTATGCCATGAAAATGAAAAAAAGATGTTACTCGCAATCGAAGATCCTGCCGTGCAGATCAGATACTTCAGCAAAATCTGGACGGCAAAAGAAAGTTATCTGAAATGCATCGGAACAGGCATTCGGCAGAAGCTTTCGAATCTGGATCTTTCCGAAGTGCTCGATGGAAAGACCTATGAGGAAGTGTATCATTTTTTCTTTCTGGACGGAGAAGATTTTCAGGCGGCAGTCTGTCTGAAAACAAAAAAAATGCTTTCGAACCTTTCTGTTATTTATATGGAAGAAAACGAAAACAATAATCTGTAACGTTTGAAAAGAAAGTGTTGCATTTTAAAAGAAAATATGATAAACTGGAAACAATCTATCATTATTTCCGCCATTTCGGCACATTATCACAACGAATCAAAGGAGAAAAGAATATGTTCAGCAGAGTCTTATCCGCAGCCATCTGCGGAATCCAGGGTCTGCCGATTTTTGTAGAAGCAGATGTCAGTGAAGGGCTTCCGGGATTTTCCATGGTGGGAGATCTGTCAGCGAAAGTAAAAGAAGCACAGGATCGGGTTATGACAGCATTTCGCAACAGCGGAATCCAGCTTCGTCCGAAAAGAATCACAGTCAATCTCTCTCCGGCAGACATACATAAAGACGGCAGCAGCTATGACCTTCCGATAGCACTTGCCATTCTTGCAGCGTACCAGCTTTTGCCCATGGAGACTTTAAAAGGTGTCCTGGTGGCAGGTGAGCTGGGATTAAATGGAGCAGTCAAAGGGATCAAAGGGGCGTTGCCCATTGTTCAGCTGGCAAAAAAAAACGGATGTCATACCTGTATCCTGCCGGAGAGAAACCGCACAGAAGGAGAAATGGTATCGGATATCCACATTGTCGGAGTAAGTACCTTAAAAGAAGTATTGCACTATCTTCAGAAAGGCACAATCCCAGGGAAAATCAAAAAAGATGTATATAATATAGAAGAAACAGAAATTCCTGATTTTGCAGATATTCACGGTCAGAGTGCAGTGAGGAGAGCCGCAGAGATTGCGGCCGGCGGAAGACATCATTTTCTGATGATGGGACCGCCCGGAGCCGGGAAATCGCTGCTTGCAAAATGTATGCCGGGTATTCTGCCGTCCCTGACAATGGAAGAGAGTCTGGAAGTATCTTCCATTTACAGTGTGGCAGGTTTACTGTCCAGTCAACAGCCGCTGATCAGAAAGCGTCCATTCCGTGCACCGCACCATACCATATCGGCTTCTGCCCTGGCAGGCGGAGGCAGGATTCCGCGGCCGGGAGAGATCAGTCTTGCACATAAAGGTGTCCTGTTTTTGGATGAACTGGCAGAGTTTAAAAGAGAAACGATCGAAATCCTGCGGCAGCCTATGGAGGAGCGAAGAGTCCATATTTCAAGAGTGTATGGGAGCTATGTGTTTCCGGCAGACTGTATGATCGTTGCAGCCACCAATTTCTGCAAGTGTGGGAATTTTCCCAATCTTGAGAAATGTATCTGCAGTGAAGCGGAGATACGCCGTTATCAGAGCCGGATCAGCCGCCCGATCCTTGACCGCATGGATATCAGTGTGGAGGCCGTAAGAGTAGATTACGATGCACTGATCTGTGAAAAGAAGAGTGAAGATTCCAAGACGATACGAAAAAGAGTTGAGCTGGCGGGGCAGATTCAGAGGGAGCGTTATCGGGATACCGGTTATCGCTATAATGCCGATCTGGATGCGGCGGGTATTAAAAAATATTGTAGGACCGGAGAAAAAGAAAAGAAAGTTTTACGGGATGCTTATGAGAAAATGGATCTTACGGCAAGAGCGTGTCATAAGATTTTGAAGGTAGCCCGTACTATTGCGGATATGGAGCAGAAAGAACAGATTGCCGAAGAACATCTGTATGAGGCGATCGGTTACCGCATTTTTGAACAGCGGCAGATCTGGAGGTGAGACAGAAGGGATGCAGGAAAAAGAAGAAAAAACAGAGGATGAAAAACGGAGAGAAAAATGGTTCTGGCTTTGCAGTATCTTAAGCTTTGGAAGAAAAGAAAAACAGATGCTGCTGGATTTTTTCGGTACGCCGGAAGAAATATGGCAGGCCGATGAAAGAGAAATCGGTGAAGTTTTTTGGAAAAATGAAGAACATAAGAAAGCCTTTTTTCGTGAAAAAGCTGCCTGGGATGCGAAAAAGGCATGGAATGAAATGCAGAAAAAAGGCATACGTTTTATCAGCTGTGAAGATACATCCTATCCGCAGAAATTAAAAGAAATTTATGATTATCCGTTCGGACTTTTTATAAGAGGTGAGCTTCCAAAGGAAAATGAGAAGACCGTGGCGATCGTCGGTGCCAGACTGTGCAGTGCCTATGGCAGACATTTTGCGGTAAAGATCGCAGAAGAGCTGGCAGGATATGATATTTCACTTGTAAGCGGCATGGCAAGAGGAATCGATGGCACTGCCCAGAGAGCTGCCATAAAAGGAGGCGGAAAGAGCTATGCGGTACTTGGATGCGGACCGGATATCTGTTACCCGATGCAAAACCGGGATCTGTATCAGAATTTACTGAAAAATGGAGGAGTCTTATCGGAATATCCGCCGGGAAGCAGTCCGCTTCCTTTTCATTTCCCAATGCGAAATCGCATTATTAGTGGCCTTTCGGATTTGGTGATCGTGATAGAGGCAAGAGAAAAAAGCGGATCACTCATCACAGCAGATCAGGCACTGGAACAGGGCAGAGATGTTATGGTGTTGCCGGGCAGAGCCGGAGATGCACTCAGTGCCGGATGCAACCGCCTGATCGACCAGGGAGCCGGCATTTTTCTCTCCACAGATCAGATCCTGGAACGTCTTAAAATTAAGAAAAAAAATCATACAAACACAAAAAAAACATACATTGCACTTGAAAGCGAAGAAAATTTGGTGTATAGTGTTCTGGAATTTCAGGCGAAAAATCTTCAGAGCATAGCAGATGAGACAAACCTCACCCCGCAGAAAGTAAGTGCAATACTGGTTCGCCTGATGCTGTGCGGGCTTGTTGCGGAGGATGTAAAAAATCATTATTCGAAGGTCTGAGGAAAAACAATAAGCACTGTGAAAGCCGTTGCACCGATTTTGGGCGTAAACAGTTGAAAAAGGGGTAAACATATGGCAAAATATCTGATTATTGTTGAGTCACCTACCAAAGTAAAAACCATCAAAAAATTTCTTGGCTCTAACTATGATGTCGCAGCATCAAACGGACATGTACGTGATATGCCAAAAAGTCAGCTGGGGTTTGATGTTGAAAATAATTATGAACCGAAATATATTACCATACGCGGAAAGGGAGATATTCTGGCAGCACTTCGCAAGTCTGTAAAAAAGTCAGATAAAGTATATCTTGCAACGGACCCTGACCGCGAAGGAGAAGCAATCTCCTGGCATTTATCAAAGGCACTGAAACTGGAAGAAAAAGATATCCACAGGATTACCTTCAATGAAATTACGAAAACAGCTGTAAAAGAATCTCTGAAACATCCGCGTGCGATCGATATGGATCTGGTGGATGCACAGCAGGCAAGACGTATGCTGGACCGTATGGTTGGATACCGGATCAGTCCGCTTCTGTGGGCGAAAGTCAAACGAGGCTTAAGTGCAGGCCGTGTACAGTCTGTCACTCTACGGATCATTGCAGACCGCGAGGAAGAAATCGCAGCCTTTATACCGGAAGAATACTGGACCCTGGATGCCGATTTTACGATTCCGGGAGAGCGAAAACCGCTGACTGCCAGATTTTACGGTACGGAAAAAGAAAAGATAACGATTCATTCAAAAGAAGAGCTGGATACGATCACGAAAAAGCTGGAAGGTGCAAAGTACCAGGTGGCGGAAGTGAAAAAAGGAGAACGTACCAAAAAAGCTCCGGTTCCGTTTACAACCAGTACGCTTCAGCAGGAAGCTTCCAAGGTGCTGAATTTCTCCACACAGAAAACCATGCGTGTTGCACAGCAGTTATATGAAGGAGTGGATGTAAAGGGCAGCGGGACCGTTGGTATCATCACCTATCTGCGTACGGATTCCACGCGTATTTCTGATGAAGCCGATGCATCAGCGAGAGCTTATGTCGAAGAAAACTACGGAAAAGAATACGTTTCTGCAGCTGTGCAGGAGAAAAAGAGCGGTAAAAAGATCCAGGATGCTCATGAGGCAATCCGTCCGACGGATATCACGAGGACACCGTTTGCTTTAAAAGAATCGCTCACAAGAGATCAGTTCCGTCTGTATCAGCTGATCTGGAAACGATTTGCCGCAAGCCGTATGGCAAATGCACAGTATACTACGACTTCCGTTAAAATCGATGCAGCCGGATACCGTTTCCATGTATCCGCCTCCAAGAAAAAATTTGACGGTTTTATGGCAGTTTATGTGCAGGACGAAGAAGAAAAGGGCGAGGGAAATCTTCTCGTGAAAGAAATTTCCTCAGAGACACAGCTGAACTTTAAGAGTTTTGAGGAAAAGCAGCATTTTACACAGCCGCCGGCACATTATACAGAGGCCGCTCTTGTCAAAACGCTGGAAGAGCTTGGAATCGGACGTCCAAGTACTTATGCACCGACGATCACCACGATCATCAACCGCCGCTATGTGGCAAAAGAAAATAAAAACCTGTATATGACAGAACTTGGAGAAGTCGTAAACAATATCATGGTACAGGCATTCCCGAGTATTGTGGATGTCAATTTTACAGCAAACATGGAATCTCTGCTGGATAAAGTGGAGGAAGGCGTGGTCAACTGGAAAACGGTTGTCAGCAATTTCTATCCGGATCTGGACGAAGCAGTTTTAAATGCAGAGAAAGAACTTGCAAAAGTCAAGATTGAAGACGAAGTGACCGATATTGTCTGTGAAGAGTGCGGCCGCAACATGGTCATTAAATATGGTCCGCATGGCAGATTCCTTGCCTGCCCGGGATTCCCGGAGTGCCGAAATACCAAACCCTATCTGGAAAAGATCGGTGTGGCATGCCCGAAATGCGGCAAGGACATTGTGCTTCGAAAGACCAAAAAGGGCAGAAAGTATTATGGATGTGAAAATAATCCAGACTGTGATTTCATGTCCTGGCAGAAACCTTCCAAAGAAAAATGTCCGAAATGCGGAGGCATTATGGTTGAGAAGGGAAATAAGCTTCTTTGCATCAATGAAGCATGCGGTTATATTGAAAATAAATCTCAAAAAGAATAATTGTGCGAAATTTCACGCCAGAAAAGCAAAAAAAGCTGCTGTTTGCAGCTTTTTTGCGTTAAATATATTGAAAATTCAAAAGAATTATGATAAATTAAAAATATGCCAAGAATAGCAGGGGAAATCGTGCAAAAGACAAAAAAGGCAGAAGGGAGAAGAGCGATGAGTGTACAGTTATTAGACAAGACTCGAAAAATCAACAAACTTTTACACAACAACAACAGCAGTAAAGTCGTATTCAATGATATCTGTGAAGTACTGTCAGAAATTCTGGAGTCCAATGTGCTTGTGATCAGCAAAAAAGGAAAAGTACTTGGAATCAGCATCACACCAAACGTAGAAGAAATCAAAGAACTGATCGATGATGAAGTTGGGGGCCACATTGATGAACTTCTGAATGAACGTTTTCTGGGTGTTTTATCTACAAAAGAAAATGTCAATCTGGAGACACTGGGATTTGAAAGCGGAGATGTAAAAAAATATCAGGCGATTATCAATCCGATCGATATTGCAGGAGAGCGTCTCGGTACGGTATTTATGTACAAATGCGGAGAAGGATATGATATTGATGATATCATCCTCAGCGAGTATGGTACGACCGTGGTCGGTCTGGAAATGATGCGTTCTGTGCATGAAGAGAATGCGGAGGAGAATCGTAAAGTTCAAATCGTAAAATCAGCTATCAGTACACTTTCTTTCTCAGAACTTGAGGCGATCATCCATATTTTCGATGAACTGGACGGAACAGAAGGCATTCTGGTAGCCAGCAAGATCGCAGACCGTGTCGGAATCACACGTTCGGTTATTGTAAATGCACTTCGGAAATTTGAAAGTGCAGGTGTGATTGAGTCCCGTTCCTCCGGAATGAAAGGAACGTACATCAAAGTCCTGAATGATGTGGTATTTCAGGAACTAGATGATATTAAAAAGAAACGAAAAGAGAACGCCCAGGGATAAGCACGTAAAATTGTTTTATACGATTTAAACAGGAAAAGAACCATTGCAGAAAAACGGGATTTTCAGTTTTTGCAGTGGTTCTTTTTCTAAGTATAATGTTAAAGGCAGAAGAGATTGTACAATTACTTTTGACACCCACATCATCTATAAAAAAAGTATAAAATACAAAAAAATGAGAAAACATGAGAAAATACGAGGAATAAAAAGAATTAAAGAGAATATAAATAAATATACGAAAATAATTCCGCTTGCACATTTTGAGGAAGTTCACTATTATATGTACTAAAGTTAGCACTCGATAAAAGTGAGTGCTAATAACATGATAAATAAGGCGATTATAATTTAAGGAGGAATATAAAATGAAGTTAGTACCATTAGGTGACAGAGTTGTATTAAAACAGTTTGAAGCAGAAGAGACAACAAAGTCCGGTATTATTCTGGCAAGCAAATCTCAGGAAAAACCACAGGAAGCAGAAGTTGTTGCAGTCGGACCTGGCGGAATGGTAGACGGCAAAGAAGTAACAATGCAGGTGAAAGTCGGAGATAAAGTTATCTATTCAAAATATGCAGGAAATGAAGTAAAACTGGAAGACGAAGAATATATCATCGTAAAACAGAATGATATTCTGGCAGTTGTTGAATAACAGGATAGATTAAATCAAGAATTAACTGGAGGTTGATTGATATGGCAAAGGAAATTAAATACGGTTCAGAAGCAAGAACAGCACTGGCAGCAGGTGTTGATAAACTGGCAAATACAGTAAAAGTAACACTTGGACCGAAAGGAAGAAACGTTGTTCTGGATAAACAGTATGGTGCTCCGCTGATTACAAACGACGGTGTTACCATTGCAAAGGAGATCGAGCTGGAAGATGCATTCGAGAACATGGGTGCACAGCTGGTAAAAGAAGTTGCTACCAAGACCAATGATGTAGCAGGTGATGGTACCACAACTGCTACCGTTCTGGCTCAGGCAATGATCCAGGCAGGTATGAAAAATCTGGCAGCAGGTGCAAACCCGATCATCCTGCGTAAAGGTATGAAAAAAGCAACACAGGCAGCTGTGGATGCTATCGCAGCTATGAGCAGCAAAGTAAATGGCAAACATCAGATGGCAAGAGTAGCAGCTATTTCCGCAGGTGATGATGAAGTCGGAAATATGGTAGCAGATGCCATGGAAAAAGTTTCCAATGATGGTGTTATCACGATTGAAGAGTCCAAGACCATGAAAACAGAACTGGATCTGGTAGAAGGTATGCAGTTTGACCGCGGCTATATTTCCGCATACATGGCAACCGATATGGAAAAAATGGAAGCTGTATTGGATGATCCGTACATCCTGATCACAGACAAAAAGATTTCCAATATCCAGGAGATTCTGCCGCTGCTGGAGCAGATTGTACAGTCTGGTAAGAAACTGCTGATCATCGCAGAGGATATCGAAGGAGAAGCTCTGACGACTCTGATTCTGAACAAACTGCGTGGTACTTTCCAGGTAGTCGGTGTAAAAGCTCCAGGTTATGGTGACAGAAGAAAAGAAATGCTCAAAGATATCGCAATCCTGACCGGCGGTGAAGTCATTTCCGAAGAACTGGGACTGGAACTGAAAGATACACAGATCAGCCAGCTTGGACGTGCAAAATCTGTCAAAGTGAAAAAAGAGAATACCGTTATCGTTGACGGAATGGGCGATAAGAAAGAAATCGAAAACAGAATCGCACAGATCAAAGCTACGATCGAAGTTACAACTTCTGAATTTGATAAAGAAAAACTGCAGGAGAGACTTGCGAAACTGGCAGGCGGCGTAGCAGTGATTCGTGTTGGTGCAGCTACCGAAACAGAGATGAAAGAAGCAAAACTGCGTATGGAAGATGCTCTGAATGCAACAAGAGCAGCCGTAGAAGAAGGCATTGTAGCAGGAGGCGGATCTGCATACATCCATGCATCCAAGGAAGTTGCAAAACTGGTAGATACTCTGGAAGGAGATGAGAAGACCGGTGCATCCGTGATCCTCAAAGCACTGGAAGCTCCACTGCATCAGATCGCTGCAAATGCAGGACTGGAAGGAGCTGTTATCATCAACAAAGTAAGAGAATCTGAGGTAGGTGTCGGATTTGATGCATACAATGAGAAATATGTAAACATGGTAGAAGAAGGAATCCTGGATCCTGCAAAAGTGACAAGAAGTGCACTGCAGAATGCAACCAGTGTTGCATCCACTTTCCTGACAACCGAATCCTGTGTTGCGAACATCAAAGAAGAAACACCAGCAATGCCGGCAGGCGGAGCCCCGGGAATGGGCGGAATGATGTAATAAAAGAACCGAGCTAAGAAAAAGCGGTTACAGAGAACAAATCTGTAACTGCTTTTTTTAAAAATTCCTTTTACAAGATGAGAATTTCGTGTATAATAAAAAACAAGGCATATAATAGTATGAAATCAGAAGAAAGCAGGAAGAAAATGTATGAAGGATTGGTACACAGAAAAAAGAGTCTCAAGATCCATTTTCGGTTCCATTCTGGAGTATGAATACCTGTATCTGAATGGAGAGCTGGATATTGACTGCATTTACCTGAAAAAGAGACGGGAACACATCGGTACTTACAAAGTGGCGGATATGGAAGCTCTGTTTCCGCTGGATGCAAAACGTTTTCGAGAATATCGAAAAGATAAGAACATCAAGATCAGAGACTGTTCCGCCGGGCGAAGAGGCATGCGGTATGGTATGCTGATACCGAGAGCGGAGCAGAAGGATCTGCTGATTTTTGAACCAGATCAGGGAATGCTCCTGGATATGCAAAGACGTTCTCCGGGAAAAGTACAATTTGCCTGAAAACAGGGTTGACAGGTTTCGACAAATTTGATAAACTTGACAACTAACAACAGATGTTAGAAATTCAGGAAAGAAAGTGAGGATAATAAAATGGGTACGATTATAGGCGAAGGTATTACTTTTGATGATGTACTCCTTGTGCCGGCCTATTCGGAAGTGATTCCGAATCAGGTGGATCTGTCTACTTATCTGACAAAGTCTATCAGACTGAATATCCCGATGATGAGTGCAGGAATGGACACAGTTACGGAACACAGAATGGCGATTGCGATGTCACGACAGGGCGGCATTGGTATTATACATAAAAATATGTCCATTCAGGAGCAGGCAGAGGAAGTTGATAAGGTAAAACGTTCTGAAAATGGTGTTATCACGGATCCGTTTTATTTATCCCCTGACAATACACTGGAAGAAGCAAACAATCTGATGGCAAAGTTCCGTATTTCCGGTGTGCCGATTACAGAAAACGGAAAACTGGTAGGTATCATCACAAACCGTGATCTGAAGTTTGAAGAGGATTTCAGCAAAAAGATCAAAGAATCCATGACTTCTGAAAACCTCATCACTGCAAAAGAGGGTATCACACTGGAAGAGGCAAAAAAGATCCTTGCAAAAGCAAGAAAAGAGAAACTGCCGATCGTGGATGATAACTTCAATCTCAAAGGACTGATCACGATCAAGGATATTGAAAAACAGATCAAGTATCCGCTCTCTTCCAAAGACTCCAAAGGCCGTCTGCTGTGCGGTGCTGCACTTGGTATCACAGCAAACGTTCTGGATCGTGCACAGGAGCTGGTAAATGCACATGTCGATGTCGTTGTTCTGGACTCTGCACACGGACATTCTGCAAACGTTCTGAACTGTGTTCGCATGATCAAAGAGAAATTCCCGGATTTGCAGGTTATCGCAGGTAACGTGGCAACAGCAGAAGCTACAAAGGCACTGATTGAAGCCGGAGCAGATGCAGTCAAAGTTGGTATCGGACCTGGTTCTATCTGTACAACACGTGTGGTTGCAGGTATCGGTGTACCGCAGATCACAGCTGTTATGGACTGCTACAGTGTTGCAAAAGAGTATGGTATCCCGATTATCGCAGATGGCGGTATTAAGTACTCCGGAGATATGACAAAAGCGATCGCAGCCGGTGCGAATGTTTGTATGATGGGAAGCATGTTTGCCGGATGTGATGAGAGCCCGGGAACATTTGAACTGTACCAGGGAAGAAAATATAAAGTATACCGTGGTATGGGATCTATCGCAGCAATGGAAAACGGAAGCAAAGACCGTTACTTCCAGTCTGATGCGAAGAAGCTGGTACCGGAAGGTGTTGAAGGACGTGTAGCTTATAAGGGAAGCGTAGAAGATACCGTATTCCAGCTGATGGGCGGTCTTCGTTCCGGTATGGGTTACTGCGGAGCAAAAGATATTGAATATCTGAAAGAGAACGGAAGATTTATCAAGATTTCTGCAGCATCTCTGAAAGAATCTCATCCGCATGATATTCATATCACAAAAGAGGCACCAAACTACAGCGTTGATGAATAAAAGCGGAACAGGCGGATTTCCCGAAAAAGGAATCCGCCTTTCTTTTTTGCACGCCGGCGAGAGTGAAAGCAGACTGCAATTATCGCATTTTACATTGGAGGCAGATATGTGGGAGAACGACAGAAGCCGAAGAAAAATGGAAGAGAGGAAAAGGCAAATTCAAAAAAGAATCACCGTATCGGCGATTTTGACAGCAGTTGTTCTGGTACTGTTTTTTGTCTTTTTCTTTCACAGGAACACCGGTACGAAAAAAATGACATACCAGAAGGCAGGGATGGATGCATGGGAGCAGTATGATATCGGAGATCCTGTAAAACAGGTTCCACAGCCGGAGCTTGATGTGCAGCTTCTGACTGTCAACGAATACTCCAGACCAGGGATTGCAACCGATGGAGTGCGTGGTGTGGTGGTTCATTATACGGCTAATCCAGGAAGTACCGCACAGAATAATCGGGATTATTTTGAAAGCCTCAAGGACACCGGAGAAAATCAGGTCAGCAGCAATTTTATCATCGGACTGGACGGAGAGATCATTCAGTGCATTCCGACAAATGAGATCGCCTATGCATCTAACAACCGCAACAACGATACAGTGTCCATTGAATGTTGTCATCCGGATGAGTCAGGAGCGTTCCAGGAGGTGACGTATCAGTCTCTTGTGGAGCTGGTTGCATTTCTGTGCGGAAAGTTTAATCTGACGATGGACAATGTGATCCGCCATTATGATGTTACCGGAAAAGACTGTCCAAAGTATTTTGTGGAGCATGAAGATGCATGGAATGCATTTAAAGAAGATGTGGCAAAGTATATTGAAGAAAATGGAAATTAATCCAAAAATCTGAACAGTAGAAATATGCAGCCATTATAAGAACAGGAAGAGAAGACAGGTATAGAAAGGAAAGGTATGGTTAAAGATATATATGAAAGTATTTGCAGGGGAGAAGATGTCCGGGCAAATCTGATCTGTTTAAAGCAGCTGATAGCAGATAAGAAAGAAAAAAGTGCATTTGCTTATATGCTGGCAGGTGATTTTCGAAAACTGGCAGCTCTATTAAAGGATAAAGACGCCAAGATACGGAAAAATGCAGCACTGATCCTCGGAGAATTGGAATCCGAAGATGTTCTTCCGTGGCTCTACGAAGCCTATGAGAAAGAAAAACAGCTCTTTGTCCGAGAGTCTTATTTAAAAGCGATGGAAAAACTGAATTTTTCACAGATGCTTCCCAAATTAAAGAAAAGACAGAAAACATTGCAGGAAGAACTGCTCTATGCGGCAGACGAGGGGAAAAAACATCTCCAGAAAGAAGCAGCCGTTCTTTCCCGCATGATCTTAAAATATGAAAAGCCAAAACATCATACATTCTGTGGGGGAAAGACGGAAGATGTGATCCTTTTGTGCAATCGAAATAACCGCCAGATCACAGCCAGACAGATCCAGACTGGTGAAGTCTCCATGCTTGCCGGAGGCGTTCGCATTCAGGGGGCAGATCTGCAGGAAATCGCGAAAATACGAACCTGGCAGGAGCTCCTATTTCCGCTTCACGGAAAAGTGGAACGGGAGTATACGGCGGAGGCGGCGGCACAGACGGTATGGAACACCGAGATCATGGAACTGCTTCAAAGTCTGCATGAGGAAAAAGGAGCGTTTCTGTTTCGCATCGAGTACAAAGGTTCTCTGGATGAACGCAAAAAAAGCGAATTTGTGAAAAAAACGGCATCTTTGCTGGAAGAAAAAAGCGAACGGATGCTGATCAATTCCATTTCGGATTATGAAATTGAAATCCGCATTGTCGAGAGCAAAAAAGGTGGTTATCTGCCGTTTCTGAGGCTGTATACGATGGAAGATGAACGTTTTGTTTATCGAAAAGAGAGCATTGCCGCTTCCATTGCCCCGGTGAATGCAGCACTGATCATGCAGATCGCCGGAGACTATCTGAAAGAAAATGCACAGGTACTCGATCCGTTCTGCGGTGTCGGAACCATGCTGATCGAACGCAAGTATTTTCGTTCTGCCGATCCGTTGTATGGTGTTGATATCTATGCGGAAGGGATTCAGAAAGCAAGAGACAATACTGCGGTGACGAAAATGCCGATCCATTATATTGCCAGAGACTTCTTTACCTTTGAACATGACTATCTGTTTGATGAACTGATTACAGATATGCCGGCTTCCGCAGATGAAGCATTCTATAGGACATTTTTTAAAAAAGCAGAAACGCTTTTAAAGAGAGGAGCTGTTCTTGTGCTGTATAATCGTCAGGGAACACTGCTTGAAGAAATGTGCCGCAGACAGAATAATCTTACGATACTGAAGACGGCAGTGCTGAATGAACGGCAGAACAGTAAAGTAGTGGTCGCAAAACTGCAGGAGGCGTAAAATGGAACATGTAAAAAAACGAGAAGAAATTTCAAAAGAATTTACCTGGGCACTGGAAGATTTATATCAGGATCAGGCAGCATGGAGTGAAGATCTTGAAAAAATCCGAAAACTGGCACAGGAGCTGTATTCCTGCAAAGGAACGCTTGTGGAAGGTGCAGAAAATCTGAAAAAGGCACTGAATTTTTACAGTGAACTGAATCAGAGATTCGAAAAAGCATATGTATATGCAAATCAGCTTCTGCATCAGGATATGGCAAATGGCGAAAGCCAGAAATGTTCCGGGCAGGTACAGGTGCTGATGAATCAGGTCAATGAAGTGTCTGCCTTTCTGGAGCCGGAGATTTTGAAGATTCCGGATGAAAAATTAACGGAGTATCTGGCGGATGAGCCTTTCTCAGAATATCGACGATTTTTGGAAGAAATCCTGCGAACAAAAGAGCACAGTCTCAGTGAAGAGAAAGAAGAACTTCTGGCAAGGGTAAGTGAACTTGGCCGTGCCCCTTCTAATATTTACGGTATGTTTAATAATGCAGATATTACCTTTCAGCCGGTAAAAGATGAAAATGGAAATGAGCAGCCGCTGACGCAGGAACGCTATGTACATTATCTGGAAAATAAAAACAGAGAGATCCGAAAAGAAGCGTTTACAAACCTGTATAGTGCCTACAAAGGGTTTGCAAATACGATTGCGGCCGTTTTTGATGCAAATGTGCGTCAGGTAGCTTTTTTTGCAAAAGAACGCAAATACAGTTCTTCTCTGGAAGCAGCACTGGATGGCGGAAATATTCCAATCAGTGTTTATACTAATTTGATTCGCACTGTAGAAGAACATCAGCAGCCGATGCAGCGTTATCTGGAACTGAGAAAAAGGCTGCTGGGCGTAGAACAGCTTCATATGTATGATGTCTATGTTCCGATGATTGAAAAGACCGAGAAAAAATATTCTTTCGAAGAGGCAAAACATATGGTGCTGAATGCACTTTCCGTTCTTGGAAGCGAATACACAGGCCTGCTTGAGAAAGGATTTCATGAGCGTTGGATCGATATTTATGAAAATGAGGGAAAGCGTTCAGGAGCCTATTCCTGGGGAGCTTATGGAACGCATCCGTATGTCCTTCTGAACTATCAGGGAAATTTAAACCATGTATTTACGCTGGCCCATGAAATGGGGCACGCTCTGCATTCCTGGTATTCCGATCATGCCCAGAATTATCTGAATGCCGGATATCGCATATTTGTTGCAGAAGTGGCATCTACCTGTAACGAGGCACTGCTGATCCATGATCTGATGGAAAAGACCGAAGATAAAAAAGAAAAGGCATATCTGATCAATTATTTCCTGGAGCAGTTTCGCACAACTCTGTATCGTCAGACCATGTTTGCACATTTTGAGCAGGAAATGCATCAGAAAGTGGAACAGGGCGAAACACTGACAGCGGATGTGCTGTGCGATGCTTACTATGCATTAAATCAGAAATACTATGGAGAAGCAATGGTTTCGGATGATCTGATCCGCTATGAGTGGGCAAGGATTCCACATTTTTACACACCGTTTTATGTTTATCAATATGCGACCGGATTTTCAGCGGCCATTGCAATCAGCAGCAAGATCCTTGCAAAGGAAGAAGGGATTGTTGAGAAATATAAAGCCTTTTTAAGCGGTGGCTGTTCTATGGATCCGATCGACCTGCTGAAACTCTGTGGTGTTGATATGGAAAAGAAAGAACCGGTAGAAGAGGCATTGAAGGTGTTTGAACAATATCTTACAGAACTGGAAAAACTCGTATAAAAATGGGAGATGTGCAGTGAAAGGCACATCTCCTTTTTAAGCGGCGGATTGCAGAGGTATTTATCCGGATATCTTATTTTAATACAAATTTATGGATGATCTCGGCAACGCCGTCGTGGTTGTTGTCATTTTCTGTGATATAGTCAGCAGCCTGCTTCACTTCTTCTTCGGCATTTTTCATAGCACAGCCGATATGGGCGGCCCGGATCATGGAAATATCATTTTCAGCATCTCCGGCAGCAATGGTATTACACAGTGGGATTCCGGTGTATTCACAGAGAAAACGAACGGCAGAGCCCTTGTCAATACCGGGAGCGACGTGCTCCAGGTATTCATTGCTGGAGAAGAAACGGTTGATCTTGCCGTCTGCAAAGTCAGCGGTCTTTTCAAGATAATCACGGAGATGCTCCTTGTTTTCATAATTTACAACCAGCACTTTGACCGGTTCTGATTTCAGAAAAGCGGTCACATCCGGAACGACTTTGTATGGAATCTTGACGATGGAAGAGTAGCGTTTTACCTCTTCGGTATCGTGCTCTGTAACGATCTCACTGTCGGAATAGGTCTGGCAGTGAAGACCGCACTGAAGGGCTTCGTCAAAAATGCGGCGAACGAGCGGCATTGCAAGTGGTTTTTTGAAAATACTCTTTTTGCGGTACATATCGTAGATTTCACCGCCGTTAAAAGAAATCACAAAACAGCCCTTTTTCGTAAAACCAAGTTCTTTTGCCTGCATGATCGCACTGGCAAGAGGGCGGCCGGTGGAGATCACGATATGGTGTCCGGCTGCAAGAGCCTCTTCGATCGCCTGACAGTTGCCGGCAGAAAAAGTCTTTTCGTCGGTAAAGAGCGTTCCGTCCAGATCCAGGAAAACTGCCTTGGTATTTTTTTCTTTTTCCATTAATTCTTCCAGGGCATCGTCACTGTCGCTGATCCACACATCTTCTTCTTTGGCAGTAAGGCCGAGATATTCACGCAAAGTACATGCTTCATCACTGAAGTTCCATTTGTCTGTTAAAGAAAAGATATCATCAAATGGGACTTCTCCCATCATAAAACGTTCTCTGAATTTCATCATAAAAACTCCTTTTAGTATTGTCTGTCACGATGTTTTCTGAGGTTCTCAAAAGTCGTGTCCGGTATGCGAAGATTGCCGCGTCCTACACCCAGATCAATCCCCGGTATATTGCTGCCGTGAAAATCAGAACCACCGGAAACGGCAAGTCCCATAACCTGGGCGAGCCGGCGTACACGGTTTTCCTGAGAAACCGAGTGACGTGAATACATGGCTTCGATCCCGTTGAGGCCTTCTGGCTTCAGGGTACGGATCAGTTCCTTTAACTGAGAATCAGAAAGGTGGTACTGCATTGGATGTGCAAGGACGGCAATTCCATCCAGTTTATGGATCAGGTGCACGGCCATTGCCGGGGTTACCTTTTCACGTGGGACAAAACAAGGTCCGTCATTTCCAATATAATGAAAAAAAGCATCATTCATGGATGGAATACAGCCCTTTTCATATAAAAAACGTGCGAAATGTGCTCTTGTCAGAACGGCATTACCAAACATTTCCTGCAAAGCCTCGATAGTGATCGGAAATCCACAGTCGGCAAGCTTTTCAGCCATTTTACGATTCCGTTCAAAACGGGCATTGCGGAAATGATCCAGTTCCTGGCAGAAAGAAGTATCGCGCCAGTCAAAATCGAGTCCAACGATATGGATATCCTGACCATTGTATTCAGTAGAAAACTCAATGCCGGAAATGACTTTTATTGGTTTGTCCTCGGTAGCCTGAAATGCCTCACCGAGACCATCTACGGTGTCGTGATCGGTCAGAGCGAAAGCCGTAAGATGATTTTCCATGGCATGTTCTACCAGCTGCGTTGGTGTCAGTGTTCCGTCTGAAAAGGTAGAATGAACATGAAGATCGATCATAATTAAGAACCTCCCTTTGCAGAAATAATCATCAGTTGTCTTTTATCCGGATCTGCCGCGAGACATTCAGGGCGATTCCCATTTCCGTCATCAGGAAGAGAATCGAAGTACCGCCGTAACTGATAAATGGGAGCGTAACACCGGTTGTAGGAATCACGTTCAATACAACGGCAATATTCAGAATGACCTGCAAAGCGATATGTGCAAAAATACCGGTAACGATCAGAGAACCGAGCAGATCCGGTGCATTCTGTGCGATAAACATCAGTCGGTACAGCAGAAAAACAAACAGGATGGTCAGAAGAACAGCACCAAAGAGTCCAAGTTCTTCGCAGATGATCGAAAAGATCATATCATTCTGAGCTTCCGGGATAGACTGGATTTTCTGAGTGCTGTTGCCAAGACCCTTGCCGAACAGACCGCCGGAGCCGATAGCGTATAATCCCTGAAGTACCTGATAGCCGCCGCCATCGGAATATTTTTCCGGATCGATCCATGCAAGGACACGGTTGAAACGGAAGTTTCCACTTGCACCAAGCGAAGAAACATATCCACGCACGCCTACGATACCGACAGGAAGACCAATGCCGGCTGTGAGAACAAACGGTGCAGTCTTTGGATGTGCAACAAAAATCAGTGCACAGGTAATGCCGAGGATGATGATGGCGGTACTTAAGTTTTCGGTAAATTTCCAGGTCAGAAGGAACGTAAGTGCACCAAAAGCAAAAAGAACAGCCGGTGCCTTAAAGCCTTTTAACTTTTTGCCGAACTGCACGATCAGTACAGAAAGGAACAGAATGATCGCCAGTTTGGCAGGTTCTGCTGACTGAAACTGGATCGGACCAATTTTGATCCATCGTTTTGCACCGTTTACCTCGTGACCGATGAATTTGGTAACCAAAAGCAAAAGATTGCTGAAAAGGTAAAAATAGCCGGCATATCTGGCGTAAAAATGGTAATCGATCATGGAAAAAATAAAAATCGCTGCCAATCCACCAACGCTGAACAATGCCTGCCGGAAAAGAAAATATGTATCACTTCCATACTCAACCTGGGCATCATAAGCACTTGTACTGTAAAGCATGATAAGCCCAAAACAGGTGAGAAGGACTACACAGGCCAGAAGATTGTAATCATAATACTGACCGTTTCTTGTCAGAAGTCTTACCTTACGTTTCCTCCTGACGGTTTTTGTGTTTGTCTGTGCCATATAAAATCCTGCCTTTCTATTAGGATTACTATGTATCATAACATATTTTAAAGTCAAAAGGAACCCATATCGAGCACCATTTCAGGAAAAAATTTCACTTAGCATATAGTAATCTGATATTAAGGGGCTGCCGTGACAGCAATAGATAACGTGGCGATGCACCGATTTCGCTATCTGGTCCGCCGTACTGCAATAACCTATAATCAAAAAGCATATTGAAAATGAAGAATGCATATGCTATAATGCCATTAGGCAAAGAGAAGTAGGTAGTCCAAATGATTCGACTACAAACGAAAACCCCAGAGCGGCAACTCTGGGGTTTTCTATTCTCTTTTTAATGGCAGAACAAATCCATAGGCTGGTTACCGACTATTTATCACTATCCAACCATTTGATGATGCAATGGCAAATTACACCACCCACAACAGTGACAATAAGAGAAGTAAGAAAATCCAAATGATTCACCTCCTTCCTGTTACCAGTATTGGAGGCGGTAACGCATCTATACTATCACACTCTTTTAAGTATTTCTACCTGTATTTTCATTATACCCTCTCCGTTTTTTCAAATATACCAATCCTGCACTGCTTTTCAGCGTTTGAAACACCCCGAACGGAACAGGTAAAAACTGCAAGGAACTATTTGCATCATTTTTCATAAACTTATATTGAACTGATTATTTAATAGGAGGAAACACAGTTGCAGTATCAAAATTCTTGCTGTCAGAGATCAGAAAAAGAATCTTGCCTGGAACAGTATCCGATTGCTATGGCATACGTTCCGTGGCAGAAATTTGATAAATCGTTTTCTTTATGTCATGCTTTAAAAGTAGGCACCATATTTCCATGCCTTGAAAAAACATTTTGCGGAAAAGGAGGCAGATGTCGATGAATGGCTGCAATCATTACAGAACCAATAATTCCTGTATGCGAAATGCAAATAACAGACAACCGATGAATAATCGACCTCGAATGGAAATGCAGACAGACAAAAATATGGAATGCAAAAGAAGACAACAGCCGGACAAAAAGAGTTTGCTGAATGAAATCAATGAATGCAGTTTTGCAGTCAACGATATGCTCCTTTATCTGGACACACATCCGTGTGACGAAGCAGCTCTTTCTTATTTCATGGAACACAAAAACCGTCGAGTTGCCGCACTGAAAGAATATGCAAAGTATTATGGTCCGCTTACCATTGATACCGCAGACGATGAAGCGAGCGAGAGTTTTTTATGGGTAGAAACACCTTGGCCATGGGAAGGAGGCGGCTGCTGATATGTGGAATTATGAAAAAAGACTGCAATATCCGGTTAATATCAAAAACCCGGATGGAAGAATCGCCCAGATCATCATGAGTCAGTACGGCGGACCGGATGGCGAGATTGGTGCATCGCTGCGTTATCTGTCCCAGCGTTTTTCCATGCCGAATCGAAAAATTATGGGTGTTTTAAATGACATCGGCACGGAAGAACTGGCACATCTGGAAATAGTATCAACAATCGTTCATCAGCTTACGCGTGGTCTTTCAGTAGAAGAAATTGAAAAATCCGGTCTGGCACCGTATTATGTGGATCATACCGTAGGAATCTGGCCGCAGGCTGCCGGTGGTATTCCATTTAATGCATGTGAATTTCAGTCAAAAGGGGATGCGATCACCGATTTGTATGAGGATATGGCTGCTGAGCAAAAAGCACGCAGCACTTACGATAACATTCTGAGAATGGTAAAAGATCCGGATGTCGCAGATCCGATCCGTTTTTTAAGGGCGAGAGAAATCGTGCATTTTCAGCGATTCGGTGAAGCACTTCGCATTTTACAGGATGAACTGGATTCTAAGAATTTTTATGCATACAATCCGAGTTTTGATAAACCAGTCAGCTGTCCTGTTTCTTCTGGTGGATGCATAGAAAGCAATTAATATGAAAAACAGAAAAGGGCTGTCGTGAAAGCGGCAGCCCTGCAACATCGGACTCTTACATTACAGATGAATTACTTGCTAATGTGATAGAATTACCGGAACTATTTCAGTAATTCATGAATATTGATTGAGAAGTCTGGATAAATCCCTACAGGAATATCCTCTTCAAAAGAGTAAAGGTTGTTATTTTCCTCTTCATTTTCGAAGCAGAAAACATTTACAATCTCTTTTGATGGGTTCACGATCCAGTATTCGCGAACACCGGCATTACGATATTTAAAAAGCTTGATGCCATAGTCACGTTTTTGTGTAGCAGGAGACACAATTTCAATAATAAAATCCGGTGCACCTTCAATACCTCTTTCGGATATTTTCTTCGAGTCACACAGAACAGAGATATCAGGTTCGACATAAGTTTTATCATCAGCGTTGAGTCGTACGGCAAGAGGTGCCGGAAGTACCTGAGAATCATTATGATTGTTTCGAATGTATTCGTGAATCGTTCCGGATAATTCCATAACAAGATGTTGATGTATATAATTTGGTGATACCATATTATAAATTTGACCATTGATTAGCTCCGCACGTTTGCCTTCCGGAAGTGCATCGATGTCTTGTGTAGTATAAGAATGCTCTTTTGACAATTCGGTTTGAGCGATACGAGTCGGATATTTCGGATTATCAATTTGATAATTTTTTAGAGATTCTAAATCTGGAGATGCTTTTTCGTATAGTGCATTAAAACCTCCTGTGCGAGATAATTCCATAATAATATGAGAGACGGACGCAATATAATTTTTGAAATAAGCAATTTCTAAATTACTGTATCCTTTTATATCTTGCCATTTGTATTCTGGAAGCCAGCAAGTAGCATGATGGAACCCGCCGGTGTCATTTGGTGTTTCAATATATACTTTTACTGTTCCGTCGATCTTCATTTCAGAATGTGTAATTTCTGTATCATCATTTAATGTCATAAACGGATACATCATAATAAACAACTCCTTTCAAAATAGGTAACTTATGCACTTAAAAGATTTCGTTTTCAAATAATGAAATCGTGGAATTTTTTTGCTTGAAAATAAAAATATATGGTTTGAATTTAGTATAATATAAGTATGAAGATGAATCAATATAAAATAATCAACACAAATAAAAAGTATTGATTTATATGCATGATATGTATAGCAATTGAAAATTGCCGGTTAGTATTTTTAGAAGAAATAAATCATCCGGATAAGCTTTTACAAAAAAGCTGCATACAATAAAGAAAAAGGAATTGTATGTGTAATATGAACAAAATTAATCGTATGATTTCAAAATATAACTATACACCCGGGAACAGTTCCAGAATCAAATATATCGTCATTCACTACGTTGGTGCACTGGGCGGAGCAAAAGAGAACTGCATCTATTACGGAGGCAGGGACCGCGGATCATCGGCACATTATTTTGTCGGGTTTGACGGTGAAATTTGGCAGTGTGTGGAAGATCAGAACATTGCCTGGCATTGCGGGGCGAGTAGCTATAAACATCCGGAATGCAGAAATGCCAACAGTATCGGGATTGAAATGTGCGTGCGAAAAAGGGGAACACAAACACTTGGAGCAACGGACAGGGACTGGTATTTCGAAAATAAGACGGTGCAGTCAACTATTGAGCTGGTCCGGTATCTAATGGAAAAATATCACATTCCGGCAGATCATGTGATACGCCATTATGATGTGACAGGGAAAATCTGTCCGAATCCGTATGTATATAATGAAGGAAAAAGCACCTGGGACACTTTCAAAAAGGCAATTTCGGCAAAAAATGCGGATCATGAAACGAAAAAGCAGGTGCCGGAAGTCTGGTATCGTGTCCGCAAAACCTGGAAAAATGCCGGCAGTCAGGTTGGAGCATTTAAGACATTGAAACAGGCGAAACAGTGTGCGGATCAATATGCCGGGTATCGTGTATACAATACTTCCGGAAAGAAAGTTTATGTCTCTTTGAAATTACCATATAAAGTGCAGGTTAAAACCGGAACCATTCCGGTCAGAAGCGGACCGGCAAAAACTTATCGCCGTGTGAAACAGATTTCAAAAGGAGTTTTTGAGATTACCGAAGAAAAAAATGGATTTGGAAAGCTGAAAAGCGGGGCAGGATGGATTTACCTTAAGAAAGTGGAGAGAGTATAAATCACACATGTTCAGAGATTTGGTGAAGAACTGATATCATAAATAGAGGGGCCGCCCTTTTTGACACCCCCATAATTGCCACAGACTTGCTGCTGTGAAATTTTTTGTTAACTTAAATTTTTCTCGTAGATACAATGTGTGCCCTGATGCTGCTGTAAGCTTCCGAGACATTTTTTATTGCAGCGAACACAGCGATGAATTTCTGTGATCTGTCTATTTTTTACTTTATCTGGCCATTCAGGGTCAGCAAGCAGCTGACGGCTCATGGCGGCACAGGTGATACGGCCGTTTGCAAGCTGTTCTTCTATAAAATCAGGCTGGTTCAGACCGCCAACACCGGTGATTGGCTTATCTGTATAGTTCCGGACTTCATCGCAAAATTTCAGGAAGCATCCCTGTTCTTTAAAATATGGATGATTTGCCGGCGGAATGGTATCTTCCAGACTGGAATGATTTGCAAGAGTGACATGAAAACTGGTTACACCGGCGTCTTCCAGCAAAGGAATAAAGATTCCAAGCTCAGATTCAAGCACACCGGCATTTCCATAGTGCGGATTTTCCTGACGGACAGCCAGTTTATAATCGATCGGAAGATCCGGCAAACGTTTGCGTATGGCCTGAACGGCTTCTGTGGCAAAACGTGCACGATTCCTGGCATTGCCGCCGTATTCATCCGTGCGATGATTAAAGATGACGGAGCTGAAACTGCCGCACATACGGTCTCCGTGAACCTGAACCATATCAAAATCGGCTTTTACTGCCAGTACAGCAGCTTCTCCAAATCCCTGTATGATTTTATGTATTTTGTGCTGGGACATTTTTGTGATATAAGGAGAAACTTCATTATTTAAAAGTGTACGTAGTTGCTGCATTGTGATTTTTTTGGACAGAACGCCAGGGACGTATTTCAGCATGGCGAGCATATTGGAGTCGGATTGATGAAGCTGAGCACAGATACGGCAGTTTTCCTGATGAACGATCCGGGCAAGCTTCTGATAATAGGCAAAGCCTTTTTTATCAAAGAGAGATTTTTCAAAAGTACTTTTTCCTACGGGTACATCACCGACAATGATCATGGCACAGCCACCGGCGGCGATTTTTCGAATTTTTTCAAAATATTCTTCGTCAGACAGACCGAATGTGGTAGGTGCGAAGATGATGCGGTTTTTCAGCTCTAAACCACCATAATTGACAGGATTGTTGATTGCCTGATACATTTTTTTCACCTCTTTTGACTGGAGAGTATAGTTCACGGCTGTATTTTTGTCAAGAGTAAAATATCACGAAATTTGTTCGCACAATAATATGCAAAATACAGACAGAAGAAAGAAAAAATATGTTTACATTTTACCAAAAAACAGTTATCATAAACAAAAACTATTATACAAAATCACCAGGAAAGGATGTGCGTATCGGATTATATTATAAAAACAGAGATCGTTTTGAAAAAGAAAAAAGGAGGAAATGAATGAAAAAGTCGATATTCGGGTTCATTTTGGCAATCTTGCTGATCTGTCCGTTTATGTCACAGGTACTGCGGGCGGAAGCGAGAGACACAGACAGTAAAGTAACAGATGCAGATAAGATATTTTATTATTCTTTTGATAACATAAGCGGCGGTCTGATCGCAGATGAATGGGGCAGCAGAAATGCAGTGCTTTCCGGTGGAAAGATCAGTAGCGGAAAATTCGGCAGTGCACTTGAGATTGAGAAAAATATAACAGGAGCTTCTGTTTCGAACGCACTTGTTACAGAAGATGCATGGACAGTCAGTTACTGGATATACAGCAAAGCTCTTTCAGAGAGAAGCTCTGTTCTGATGAGCAGTGATGGAAAATATTCGTTTGATGCTGCTATCAGTTCCTCCAATCTGAAAACCGGTGTACATGTAGGGACGGGAAGCGGTGATGTTCTGACTTTCCAGTATACACTTCCGGCAGAAACATGGGTACATATGACATGGACACAGGATAAGACAAACGGTCTGTCTCTTTATGTCAACGGAACAGTGGTTCAGACAAATGCCTGGACAAAAACAAATGCTTTTCCTTGCCCGGCTGATCTTTTCGGCGGCAGTGGATTTGAAGGTAAGATTGACGAACTGAAAATTTATAACCGCGTACTCACGGAAAATGAAATTATGGCTGGTATGATGGGAAAAGGCCTGAATATTCAGGAAATGAAAAAAGAATTAAAAGTTGGTGAGAGCTGGCAGGTCGTGACAAATCTGATCAGTGATCAGGAAGATAAAACAATCACTTATACCTCTTCAGATCCGGAGATTGCAACCGTAAGCGAAGATGGAATGGTACAGGCAAAGAAACGCGGTACGACACAGATCCTTGTGAAAAATGCAGCGTCCGGGTATGAAGAAACGGTAGAGATCCGTGTTATCAAAGAGATTACGATCCACAACACAGTTCCGGTTTATAAGCTGAATGAATCCAAACTGTCTGATATTGATAAAGACGAAAGCAATGAAAAAGGAAGACGTTACCTTGGACAGCCAGATATGGTTATGCTGGATGACAATCGTACCCTGATCACTGTCTATCCGGTCGGACACGGACATGGTAAATTGGTTATGAAGGTAAGTGAGGATGCCGGAGAGACTTGGACGGAAAAGACGGATATTCCGTCTTCTTGGGCAAAATCACTGGAAACACCGACGATTTACAAACTGCATCTGGAGAATGGAACGACGAGGCTGATGCTGATCACCGGTCTGCCAAACTGGGGATCCGGGGAGGCAGATGCGAATGGTCACATCGGCGGATGGAATACTTCTTATTCAGATGACGGCGGCAAGACATGGACCGAATACAAAAACTGGCATGAAAAGAAAAAAGACGGAACCACAAACTACACTATCGTTGCGATGGCAAGTCTTGTGCAGTTAAAAGATGAAAACGGAAAAGATATCCAGAAATGGATGGGCGTTTATCATGATGCAAATTATGTCAATTATAAAACATATCTGACTTTTGACGAAAACGGAAAGGAACAGTGGTCAGAGCCGGAACCTTATCTGAGTGCATATCGCACAACAGAGAGCAAATATCAGATGTGTGAGATCGGAATGTTCCGCTCGCCGGACGGCAAACGTATTGTCGGTCTGGCAAGAAGTCAGTCCCATAACAATCCGTCCACATTGATTTACTCAGATGACGAAGGAAAAAACTGGTCTGAACCGATGGATCTTCCGGGATCTCTTGCCGGAGAACGCCATAAAGCAATGTACGATCCGATCAGCGGCAAGCTGGTGATCACCTTCCGTGAAATACAGTTTGATCTCAATAACAACAATCAGTTCGACGGTGCAAACGACTGGATGGCAGGTGACTGGGTTGCATGGGTAGGAACTTATGAAGATCTGATGGAACAAAATGACGGACAGTGTCATATCCTGCTCTGTGAGGACTGGGCCAACAACCGTTACTCCGGAGATACCGGATACACCGGATTTGTTGTCTTATCGGACGGAACCTTTGTCATGGATTCTTACGGACACTGGGATAAAGAATTTTCACAGAGCTGGCAGGGAAGTGACGGCAGCGGCTATAATGTCAAGACAGACCTGTGCTACATCAAACAGGCAAAATTTAAACTGGCAGATGTGATCGGTGAGTCTGCGATTGCAGTTAAGGATGTCACGCTGGATCTATCCGAAGTAAAACTGACAGAAAGGGGACAGACCGTACAGCTTACAGCAACGGTAGCACCGAAGAATGCAACGAATAAGCAGGTAAACTTTTCGAGTGACAGGGAAGAGGTGGCAACCGTGGATGAAGAAGGGAAAGTTACCGCAAAAGCAGACGGAACAGCTGTTGTAACGGTTACAACGGTAGATGGAAATAAGACGGCAATCTGCAGCGTTACGGTAGAAATTCCAAAAGATCCAACGCCAGATCCAGATTCAAAACCAGATCCAACACCGGCACCGAAACCGTCTGTTCCGGATAACCAGGAATCGACAACGGATTCCACAATGACGGTTGGCAGTGAACAAAAGTCAGGAAAAGGCATTTACCGCATCACCGGAACCAGGAAAACAGTCACATTTGTAAAACCGCTGAATGATAAAAATACATCTTTTAACGTGCCTGCAAGTGTAAAACTGGCGGATGGACGTTATAAAGTAACCGCAATTGACAAGAATGCATTTAAAAACAACAGAAAGCTGAAGAAAGTTACGATCGGAAATAAAGTAACCAAGATTGGTGCCGGTGCATTTAGCGGGGCGAAAAATCTGAAAGCGATCACGATAAAATCAAAATTGTTGAAGAGCGTCGGAAAAAATGCATTGAAAGGTATCCATAAAAAATGTGCGATTAAAGTTCCGAAAACAAAGTTAACAGCTTATAAGCGACTGCTGAAGAAAAAAGGCCAGAAAGCAAGCGTAAAGATTATAAAATAAGAACAGTTGCTTACTGCATATAGAGAAAGAATCTTTGCCGGTTGAAAAAAAACTTTGATTATCAAAATATTTTTCTTGACAAATGATTTTTCTTGCATTATACTTTGAAAGTCAAAATATTTGAGACGCATAATAAAATACAAGATGTCAGGGAAACAATCTTATCTTGCGGCCAAGAAGGATGATTTGCATGCAAGTCCCTGGCATGATGCAAATAAAACCATGAAAAATAAAGGAGAAATCAAAATGTTTGAAAAAATGAAAGAATTAATCGCAGAACAGTTAAATTGTCCGGCAGAGGAGATTAAAATGGAAAGTTCTTTTAAAGAAGATCTGGGTGCAGATTCCCTGGATTTGTTTGAACTTGTGATGTCCCTGGAAGATACTTACGGTGTGGAAATTCCATCTGAAGAACTGGAACAGCTGACGACGGTTGAAAGTGTTGTGGATTACCTGAAACAGAAGGGCGTAGAAGCGTAAGCATAAATAGCAGGAAAAGCATAAAAGCCTGTTTTGGAATCCGTAACAACAGATGGAGGAGTATAACATGAAATCAGAAGTGACAGAACTTCTTGGAATAAAATATCCGATCATTCAGGGCGGTATGGCATGGGTGGCAGAACATAATCTTGCGGCAGCGGTGTCAAATGCTGGAGGGTTTGGTATTATCGGAGCCGCAAATGCACCAGCCGAATGGGTGCGTGATGAGATCCGCAAGGCAAAAGAACTGACGGACAAACCGTTTGGTGTCAATGTCATGCTGCTGAGTCAGCATGCGGATGAAGTGGCACAGGCAGTTGCAGAAGAAGGCGTAAAAGCGGTTACGACCGGTGCCGGAAGTCCGGAAAAATATATGAAGATGTGGAAAGAGGCGGGTATTCTCGTCATTCCGGTGGTAGCTTCCGTGGCACTTGCAAGAAGAATGGAACGCGTCGGAGCCGATGCACTGGTTGCAGAAGGAATGGAATCCGGCGGACACATCGGTGCTCAGACGACGATGACACTGGTTCCGCAGATTGTGGATGCGGTAAACATTCCAGTTATCGCAGCCGGAGGCATCGCCGATGGCAGAGGATTTGCAGCAGCAAGGATGCTTGGAGCAGATGCCGTTCAGATGGGGACACGTTTTATCGTTTCAAAAGAATCCATTGTTCACGAAGCTTATAAAGAACGTGTGCTGAAAGCAAGAGATATCGATTCGGAAGTTACCGGCATGAGTACCGGACATCCTGTCCGCTGTCTGAGAAATCAGATGACCAGAGAATATCTGAAACTGGAAAAAGAAGGGGCTTCGTTTGAAGAACTGGAGCTGATGACGCTCGGCACACTGCGTAAGGCAGTTGTGGAGGGAGATGTGACAAGAGGAACCGTTATGGCAGGTCAGAGTGCAGGTCTGGTGAAACAGGAACAGACTTGCAGTGAGATGATCGAAGAGATCATGGATCAGGCAAAAAAACTTCTGAAAGAGGCATAGAAGATGGGCAAAATTGCATTTGTATTCCCGGGGCAGGGTGCACAGCATGCCGGCATGGGAAAAGAATTTTATGAGAGAAGTGAAAAGGCAAGAGAGATTTTTGACCTCGCTTCGAAAGCGACCGGGCTGGACATTCCGGCACTCTGTTTTGAAGAAAATGAAAAACTGAACGAAACGCAGTACACGCAGATCGCAATTCTCGCCTGTGAAGCAGCGATCCTTGGAGCAGTGCGGGAAGCAGGGCTTGCTGCGGATGTCAGTGCGGGGCTCAGCCTCGGAGAATATGGTGCACTGATCACGAGTGGTGTGCTGGATATGGAAACAGCATTTCGCGTGGTGCGTCAGAGAGGCATTTTTATGCAGGAAGCAGTTCCGACAGGCGGAGCAATGGCGGCTGTGATCGGTATGGATGGAGAACAGATCCGAAAAATCTGTCAGGAAACAGAAGGCAGAGTTTCGGTGGCGAATTATAACTGTCCGGGGCAGGTCGTGATCACAGGAGAAGATACTGCTGTTGAGAGAGCGGGCATGGCTTTAAAAGAAGCCGGTGCAAGAAGGGTGCTGCCGCTCAAGGTCAGCGGTCCGTTTCATTCTCCAATGCTGGAAGGGGCAGGAAAAAAACTGGCAGAAGTCTTAAAAACGGTAACGGTACAGGCACCGATGATCCCATATGTGACAAATGTCACAGCAGAATATGTGACAGAAGAAGAAGGAATCAAAGAACTTCTTGCAAAGCAGGTAGCATCTTCTGTGTTATGGCAGCAGAGTGTGGAGCGTATGATCGCAGATGGCGTGGATACATTTGTGGAGATCGGACCTGGGAAAACGCTAAGTGGTTTTCTTCGAAAGATCGACTGCAGTGTCAAGGGATTTTCCATTGAAAAACCGGAAGATCTGGAAAAAGTACTGGAAAGCAGAGGTAATCGATAATGGAAGAAAAAATCGCACTGGTGACCGGTGCATCCAGAGGGATCGGTTCTCAGATCGCAAAAACACTGGCAAAGAAAAATATTTTTGTTGTGGTAAATTACAGCGGTTCAAAAGAGAAAGCAGAGCAGACGGCAGAAGAGATCATAAATGCGGGAGGAAAAGCCGTGGTTTATGGCTGTGATATTTCAGATTTTTATGCCACAGAAGATATGGTCAAAGAAATCGTAAAGCAATATGGACGGCTGGATATTCTCATCAATAATGCCGGAATTACAAAAGATAATCTGATCATGCGGATGAGCGAAGCAGATTTTGACCGTGTGATTGAAGTCAATTTAAAAGGTGCATTTAATACGATCCATGCAGCGGCAAGACAGATGATCCGCCAGAAAAGCGGAAAAATCGTAAACATCGCATCCGTATCCGGTGTGCTTGGAAATGCCGGTCAGGCAAATTATGCAGCTGCAAAAGCAGGGATCATCGGCCTTACCAAAACCATAGCCCGCGAATTTGCAGGCAGAAATATTCAGGTAAATGCCGTTGCACCAGGATTTATTGAGACAGATATGACAGAAAAACTTTCTGATACTATAAGAGAACAGGCAACACAGCAGATTCCGATGAAAAAATTCGGGCATCCGGAAGATGTAGCGGAAGCAGTGGCATTTCTTACATCTGATGCGGCATCCTATATCACAGGTCAGGTGCTCTGTGTGGATGGCGGCATGGCGATGTAATGTAAAAACAGGAGGCAAGATATGAGACGAGTTGTAGTGACCGGTATGGGAGCCGTGACACCAATTGGCATCGGTGTTGAGAATTTCTGGAACAGTGTCAAAGAAAAAAGAACCGGATTTGATAAGATCACCAAATTTGACACCACAGGGTTCAAGGCAAGCCTGGCGGCAGAGATCAAAGATTTTGATCCGAAAGAATTTATGGATTTCAAGGCAGCAAGACGTATGGAGTTGTTCTGTCAGTATGCAGTGGCGGCTGCAGCGGAAGCAATGAAGAATGCGGGCATTGATATGGAAAAAGAAGATCCTTACCGTGTGGGCTGTTATGTCGGTTCCGGTATCGGAAGTCTGCAGGCAATGGAACGGGAGCATAAAAGACTGCTGGAGCGTGGAGCATCCAGGATCAATCCGCTTCTTGTTCCGCTGATGATCTCTAACATGGCATGCGGAAATGTTTCCATTCAGCTGGGACTGAAAGGCAAAAGCCTGAATGTGGTGACTGCCTGTGCGACCGGAACCCATTCCATCGGCGAAGCGTTCCGCAGTATTCAGATCGGAGATGCCGATGTGATCGTGGCAGGCGGTACAGAAGCAGCCATCTGTCCGATGGGTGTCGGAGGCTTTTCCGCTCTGACGGCATTGTCTTCTGCGACAGATCCGAAACGTTGTTCCATCCCGTTTGACAAGAACCGCAGCGGATTTGTGATGGGGGAAGGTGCAGGTGTTGTTATTTTAGAAGAACTTTCTCATGCACAGGCAAGAAACGCCAATATTCTGGCGGAAGTGGTCGGCTATGGCTGTACCAGCGATGCTTACCATATCACGTCACCGGCGGAAGACGGTGAGGGTGCGGCAAGAGCGATGAGTGATGCCGTTGCAGAGGCAAACATTGATAAAACAGAGCTGACCTATATCAATGCACACGGAACCAGCACACATCACAACGACCTCTTTGAGACCAGAGCGATCAAAAAAGCCTTTGGAGAGCATGCGTACAACATCCGCATCAATTCCACGAAATCCATGGTCGGTCATATGCTCGGTGCAGCCGGTGCGGTGGAATTTATCACCTGCGTCAAAGAACTGGAAGAAGGTTATATCCATCCGACCGTCGGATTTCTGGAAGCAGAAGAAGAGATGGATTTAAATTATGTGCCAGATACAGAAATCAGGGAATCGTTTGATTATGCCTTAAGCAATTCCTTCGGATTTGGCGGACACAATGCAAGTATTCTGATCAAAAAGTATCGCTAGGAGGAATCAGATATGGAGATCGAAAAAATTCTTACGCTGATCGATAAAGTTTCTGCATCCGGACTGACTGAATTTACTTTAGAAGAAGGCAATCTTCAGCTTTGCATGAAAAAAGAAAAAGTCGTAAAGATCTGCACGGAAGATACCGCAGCAGAGCAGGGCGAGGTTTTTATGGAAGCAGGGAAAAACAGCGTCGCATCCTATAATCCTGCAAACCATGATTCGGAAGAATCTTTTACAGGGAATATCGAAAATGAGGAAAATCTCGTCTGCTCACCGCTGGTCGGCACGTTCTATCTGGCACCGTCTCCGGAAGAAGATCCATTTGTAAAACCGGGAGATACGGTGACAAAAGGTCAGACGATCGGCATCATTGAAGCAATGAAACTGATGAATGAAATTGTGGCAGAGTGTGACGGTACCGTAGAAAAAGTACTTGCGGAAAACGGTGAGATGGTAGAATATGGACAGCCACTATTCTGTATTAAATAATATCGTCTTTGGAGGAAGAAAAAATGTCAGTGATGAAAGCAAAAGAAATCATGGAAGTGATCCCACACAGACAGCCGATGCTTCTGATCGATACGATTGAAGAACTGACACCGGGCGAGCATGGAATTGGCAAGAAGTGTGTCAGTTACAACGAGCCCTATTTTGCAGGTCATTTTCCACAGGAACCAGTTATGCCTGGTGTACTGATGATTGAGGCTCTGGCTCAGGTCGGTGCAGTTGTGATGTTATCGTGTCCGGAATATAAAGGGAAAACAGCTTATTTTGGTGCCATCAACCAGGCAAAATTTAAACGGAAAGTGGTTCCGGGGGATGTCCTGATGCTGGAAGTGGAAATGATCAAGAAGAAAGGTCCGATCGGGATCGGAAAAGCCGTGGCAACGGTTGAAGGGGAAGTAGCCGTATCTGCAGAGCTGACCTTTGCAATCGGATAAAAAGGAGAGAAAGATGTTTCAGAAAATATTGATCGCCAACCGGGGGGAGATTGCACTTCGGATCATACGTGCGTGCAGAGAACTTGGCATTCGTACCGTTGCCATCTATTCACAGGCGGATGCGGAAGCACTGCACGCTCAACTGGCAGACGAAGCCATCTGTATCGGACCATCTGCCGCAGCGGAGAGTTATCTTGATATGGAACGTATTTTAAGTGCCTGTATTGCAGCAAAAGCAGATGCCATTCATCCGGGATTTGGATTTTTGTCGGAAAACAGTAAATTTGCAGATATGTGCAGAAAATGCGGGATCACCTTTATCGGTCCGTCCGCAGAGGTGATCGAACGCATGGGAAACAAATCCGAAGCCAGAAATACCATGACAAAAGCCGGCATCCCGGTTGTGCCGGGAACCGAAAGACCACTCACCGATGCCGGGAAAGCAAAAGAGGCGGCAGATCAGATTGGCTATCCGGTCATGATAAAAGCGGCACTTGGAGGCGGAGGAAAAGGCATGCGGCTTTCGCAGACAGCGGAAGATTTTCTGGAAAATTTCAAGGTAGCACAGCTGGAAGCAATCCGCGGTTTCGGAGACGATTCCATGTATATCGAGAAATATATCGAAGAGCCGAAACATATTGAGTTTCAGATTCTTGCCGATAAATTCGGCAACGTCATTCAACTTGGGGAGCGTGACTGTTCCATTCAGAGAAATCATCAGAAAGTGATTGAAGAATCTCCAAGCAGCGTGCTGGATGAAACACTGCGAAAAGAAATGGGAGCGGTGGCAGTGCGTGCCGCAAAAGCGGCAGCTTACGAAAATGCCGGAACGATTGAATTTCTTCTGGATAAGCAGAAGCGTTATTATTTTATGGAGATGAACACCCGGATCCAGGTAGAACATCCGGTGACCGAAATGGTATCTGGCGTGGATCTGATCAAGGAACAGATTTATATTGCAGCCGGTTTGCCGCTTGATCTGACGCAGGAAGAGATCACGTTACGCGGTCATGCACTGGAATGTCGCATCAACGCCGAAGATCCAAAGAAGAATTTTATGCCGTGTCCTGGAAAGCTCGGTCAGATACATTTGCCGGGTGGCTTTGGCGTGAGGGTTGATACTGCTATTTACGGTGGATGTGAGATATCGCCTTACTATGATTCAATGGCGGCAAAAGTGATTGTTCATGACAGGACAAGACAGGGGGCGATCCAGAAAATGAGAAGTGCCCTTGGCGAACTGGTTCTGGAAGGGATCACAACAAATCTTGATTTTCAGTTTCAGATTCTGGATGATGAGGATTTTATCAATGGAAATTTTGATACTTCTTTTATAGAGAAAAAGTTTCAGATGGAAAAAGAATAAGGAGGCCAAAGCATGGCAATTTTCAAATCCATGTTTAAAAAGACAGGCTATATAAAAATTGGATCGCAGCCAGAAGAGAAGGGACCGTCTGTACCGGATGGTATGTGGCTGAAGTGCTCAAAATGTAAAAAAATGGTCTATCGGGAAGATGTAAAAGAAAAGTTTTACACCTGTCCGAAATGCGGTGACTATTTTCGAATCAAGGCAAAGACCAGACTTCGCCTGCTGCTTGATAAAGGAAGCTTTCAGGAATGGGGAACGGATATCGAAGAGAAAAATCCGATTGATTTTCCGGAATACGAAGAAAAACTTTCTGATACAAGAAGAAAAACAGGATTAAAGGAAGCCGTTACGATCGGAAAAGGAAGCATCTGTGGATGGGAAACGGTAATCGGTGTGTGCGATGCCAGATTTCTGATGAGCAGCATGGGATATGTAGTAGGAGAGCGTATCACGCAGGCATTTGAACAAGCGACAGAGGAAAAACTGCCAGTGATCCTGTTTTGTTGTTCCGGTGGGGCGAGAATGCAGGAAGGGATTATTTCTCTGATGCAGATGGCAAAAACAGCAGCGGCAATCAGACGTCACAGCGATGCAGGCCTTCTTTACATTCCGGTGCTGACGGATCCGACAACGGGTGGTGTGACGGCAAGTTTTGCCATGCTTGGCGATGTGATCCTTGCAGAGCCAGGAGCCCTGATTGGATTTGCAGGTCCGCGTGTGATCCGTCAGACAACCGGAGAAAAACTGCCGGACGGATTCCAGAGAGCGGAGTTTTTGCTGGAAAAAGGCATGATCGATGCGATTATTGAGCGTAAAAATATGAGAGAAGAACTTGGAAAATTACTTAGGCTTCACAGTCAGAAAGCAGCAGAAACCTTTGCATCAAAAGCAAGCATATTCCAGACAGATCCTATAGAAGAAAAGCACTCTGATAAAGAAAATAAAAAAGAGAAAAGTGCCTGGGAGCGGGTGGAACTGTCACGCAGTCCGGCAAGATGCACGGCGGGAGATTATATCGATCAGATTTTTGAAGATTTTACTGAACTTCACGGGGATCGCTGCTTTGGAGATGATGGAGCTGTGATCGGCGGGATCGCCACACTTTCGGGTATTCCGGTTACAGTCATCGGACAGCAGAAGGGGAAAAATACCAGGGAAAATATCCGCTGCAATTTTGGTATGGCATCTCCGGAAGGCTATCGTAAGGCCCTTCGTCTGATGAAACAGGCAGAAAAATTCCATCGTCCGATCATCTGTTTTGTGGATACGCCGGGGGCTGCCTGCGGGATCGGAGCAGAAGAACGCGGACAGGGCAGAGCGATCGCAGAAAATCTCAGTGAGATGTCAGGTCTGAAAGTTCCGGTACTCAGCATTGTGATCGGAGAAGGCGGAAGCGGAGGGGCACTTGCCCTTGCCGTGGCAAATGAAGTCTGGATGATGGAAAATGCCACCTACTCGATCCTTTCGCCGGAAGGATTTGCATCGATTCTCTGGAAAGACGGAAAACGTGCAAAAGAAGCGGCAGGGATCATGAAGATCACGGCAAAAGATTTAAAAGAACTTGGTGTGATCGAGTGGATCGTTCCGGAAGTCGAGCCGGCACAGAAGAAAAATCTGGAAACGATTGCAGGAAACATGAAAGAACATATGCTCTGTTTCCTGAAAAAACAGGAAGAAAAAAGCGAAGATCAGCTTGCCATAGAACGCTACGAGCGTTTTCGCAGGTATTAGATGTCTGACTTTGACATCGTACAAAAGGATGGAATATATATGGACAGAAAACCATTAAAAATCGGAGACTTAACTGCAAGGATTCCGGTGATCCAGGGCGGAATGGGTGTTGGGATCAGTCTTTCGCATCTGGCAGGCAGTGTGGCGGCAAATGGCGGTGTCGGTATCCTTTCTGCCGCACAGATCGGATTTCGCGAGCCAGATTTTGAAGAACATCCAAAAGAAGCGAATCTGCGTGCCATACAGTCCCAGCTTGCAAAGGCAAGAGCACTTGCAGGCGGCGGAATCGTCGGATTTAATATCATGGTTGCCACAAAAGATTATGCAGATTACGTGAAGGCTGCTGTAAAAGCCGGGGCGGATCTGATCATTTCCGGGGCAGGGCTTCCGGAAAAACTCCCGGAATATGTAAAAGGCAGCAACACGAAGATCGCACCGATCGTTTCCACAGAAAAAGCGGCCAAAGTGATGCTGCGGATCTGGAAAAGAAAATACAATGTTGTGCCGGATCTGTTGGTGATCGAAGGGCCAAAAGCAGGCGGACATCTGGGCTTTCACCGGGAACAGCTGGAAATGTTTACGGATGAGACCTATGCACAGGAAGTAAAAAAAATCCTGGCCGTGGTAAGAGAAATCGAAGCGGACAGCCACAAAAATATACCGGTCGTGCTGGCAGGTGGGATCTATGACCGTGCCGATATGGATCGGGCTCTGGCACTTGGCGTGGATGGCGTACAGATGGGGACACGCTTTGTCACGACATACGAGTGTGACGCAGATCTGTCTTATAAACAGGCGTACATCGACTGTAAAAAAGAACAGATCGGTATTGTCAAAAGCCCTGTCGGCATGCCGGGTCGTGCTATTTTTAATACCTTTATCAAACATGGTTCGCATAAAATTGATAAAAAATGTCTCCATTGCCTGGAACACTGTAATCCAAAAGAAATCCCTTACTGTATCACACGTGCATTGATCGCGGCGGCGAAAGGAAATCTGGATGAAGCACTGCTGTTCTGTGGGGAAAATGCCTGGAAGGCAGAAAAACTGGAGCATGTGGCGGACATTATGGAAGAACTAAAGTAAAATCTCCGGAATTCTGGAAATGCAGATATCTGCCTGTTTTCAGAATTCCGGGGATTTTTTTCTCTGTACAAATTACAAAACAGAGTATATAATGAAGTGAAATGACGTTTTGGGAAGCATAGAAAAGCCCAAGGATGAGGAGGAAAGATATGAGCAAAGTCAGAACACGTTTTGCACCAAGTCCGACAGGAAGGATGCACGTAGGAAATTTAAGAACTGCATTATATGCATATCTGATTGCAAAACATGAAGGAGGAGACTTTATTCTCCGTATAGAGGACACCGACCAGGAGCGTTACGTGGAAGGTGCATTGGATATTATTTACCATACACTCAAAGAGACGGGGCTGGTTCATGATGAAGGTCCGGATCTGGATGGCGGCGTTGGTCCGTATGTACAAAGCGAGCGTCAGGCACAGGGCATTTACCTGAAATATGCCAAAGAGCTGGTTGAAAAAGGGGAAGCATATTACTGTTTCTGCGACAAAGAGCGTCTGGAATCTTTAAAACAGGAAGTTGCCGGAAAAGAAATTATTGTTTATGACAAACACTGTCTGCATCTTTCCAAAGAAGAAGTAGAAGCCAAACTGGCAGCAGGCGTTCCGTATGTTATCCGTCAGAACATCCCGAATGAAGGAACGACTTCTTTCGAAGATGAGATTTACGGAAAGATTGAAGTTCCGAACTCAGAGCTGGATGATATGATTCTGATTAAATCTGATGGATATCCGACCTACAATTTTGCAAATGTAGTTGATGACCACCTGATGGGCATCACTCATGTGGTAAGAGGAAATGAATATCTGTCATCTTCACCGAAATACAATCGTCTGTATGCGGCATTTGGCTGGGATGTTCCGGTTTATGTGCACTGCCCGCTGATCACAAACGAAGAGCATAAAAAGCTGAGCAAACGCTGCGGTCATTCTTCTTACGAAGACCTGATCGAGCAGGGATTTGTGACAGAAGCAGTTGTAAACTATGTGGCACTGCTTGGATGGTGTCCGTCTGACAACCGTGAGATCTTCTCTCTGGAGGAGCTGGTAGAAGCTTTTGATTATCATCATATGAATAAATCACCGGCTGTTTTTGATATGGGCAAATTAAGATGGATGAACGGTGAATATATCAAGGCGATGGATTTTGATAAATTCTACGAGCGTGCACTGCCATATCTGAAAGAAGCGATCCACAAAGATCTGGATCTGAAAAAGATCGCATCTCAGGTTAAGACACGTATCGAAGTATTCCCGGAGATCAAAGAGCTGATCGATTTTTATGAAGAAGTTCCGGAGTATGATACACAGATGTATTGCCACAAAAAAATGAAAACAACAGAGGAAACTTCTCTGAACCTGTTAAAAGAAGTACTTCCTCTGCTTGAGGCACAGGATGATTACAGCAACGATGCACTGTTTGAGGCACTGGTAGCATTCGGTAAAGAACATGGATATAAGACCGGGTATATCATGTGGCCGATTCGTACTGCTCTTTCCGGTAAACAGACAACACCGGCAGGTGCAACCGAGATCCTAGAGATTCTTGGAAAAGAAGAATCCATCAAACGCATCCATGCGGCAATAGAGAAATTGGAGAAATAATCTATGAGTTTGAGTGAAACTCAGTCCAGGGCAGTCGCCCATGGAGCAGGTCCCTGCATCTGTCTTGCAGGGCCTGGCTCCGGAAAAACCACCGTTATCACCGAGAGAACAAAATACCTGATCGAAAAGCAGGGGATCAGCCCATCGGAAATCCTGGTCATCACGTTTACCAAAGCAGCATCCATCGAGATGCGGGAGCGTTTTCACAATGCAATGAAGGGACGTTATGCACCGGTTACTTTTGGTACCTTTCATGCGGTCTTTTTTACGATCCTCAAAGCTGCCTATCACTATACGGCAGAAAATATTTTAAGAGAAGAAGAGAAATATACGATCCTGCGTGATATTTTGGAACCGATGGATCTGGAGATCGAAGATGAGAAGGAGTTTCTTTTGGGTGTCACAGAGGAGATCAGTCTGATCAAAAACGAGCGGATATCGCTTGAGCATTATTATTCTTCTAATTGCCCGGAAGATGTGTTCCGCAGTATTTTCAGAGAATATCAGCAGACTCTGATACGGAAACGGAAACTGGATTTTGATGATATGCTGGTCTGCACTTACGAACTGTTAAAAGCAAGACCGGATATCTGCAGGGGATGGCAGAAACGTTTCCGCTATATTCTGATCGATGAATTTCAGGATATCAATGCGATCCAGTATGAGACGGTCAAACTTCTAGCACAGCCCGGGAATAATCTCTTTATTGTTGGCGATGATGACCAGTCCATCTATCGTTTTCGCGGTGCAAAGCCGGAGATTATGCTGAATTTTCAGAAAGATTTTCCGAAAGCTGTGATGATCCAGCTTGCAGAGAATTACCGTTCGACGGAGTGCATCATCAAAGGAGCCGGCAGGGTGATCGCTCACAACACCAACCGTTTTCAGAAAAGCACACATGGCATCCGCGGAAACGGAGAGAAGATCACAATCTCTTTCTTTCAGAATCAGGCAATGGAGGCTCTGGCGGTTGTCAAAAAAGTGCAGGATATGCTGCGAGACGGAAGAGAACCGCAGGAGATCGCAGTTCTGTTCCGGACGAATACCGGAGCACGTATTTATCTGGAAAAATTCATGGAATACAACCTCCCGTTCCGGATGCGGGACGGACTGCCGAATATTTACGAACACTGGATCGCAAACGATCTGTTTACCTACATACGCATTGCAAACGGAAACCGCAGCCGGAAAGATTTTCTGCAGATCATAAACCGTCCGAACCGTTATATCAGCCGTGATTATCTGGATTCCCAGACGGTTACACTGGAAGGACTGCGGCAGAAATGTCAGGGGCGGGACTGGATGGAAGATCGGATCGACCGCCTGGAATATGATCTTTCCTGTATTGCGAAAATGAAGCCTTATGCGGCGATTAATTATATCAGGCATGCGGTAGGATATGAAGAATATTTGAGAGAATATGCACAGTTTCGCAGGATCAAGCCGGAAGAGCTGTATGAGGTTTTAGATGAACTTCAGGAAGCAGCCAGAAGTTTTGATACTTTTGATGCCTGGTGTGTCCATATGGAAGAATATAAAGAAGCTTTGCAGAAAAAGAGCAGTGAGCAGAAAGAAGAAGCAAAGGCGGTTGTTTTTACAACACTGCACAGTGCCAAAGGTCTGGAGTTTCCGGTGGTATTTCTTGTGGATGCAGTAGAAGGCAATATGCCGCACCGGAAAGCAGTGATGGATGCGGATATCCAGGAAGAACGCCGTCTGTTTTATGTGGGCATGACGCGGGCAAAAGACAAGCTCTATCTGTATTATGCAAAAGAACGCTATGGGCAGGAGCTGTCCTGTTCCAGATTTATTGAAGAACTGCGAGGAGACGGCACACCAAAACCCGGACAGGGAGAAAAAAGGAGACAGACGATATGACATCAAATACAGAGAAAAGTTTGCAGATTTTAAAAGAAGAGATACAAAGGCTGGAAGAACAGGGCATTTCCGGGCATATTTTAGAAGAACTTATGGAATTTCGAAGAGAAAATGATACGGGCGATGCGGCAGAAGAACGCTGCATCCGTCCGCAGATCCCGTTTTTCGGAAAAGAGGTTCTGGAAATGGCGATCGCGGCTCTGTTAGCGGGCGAAAACGTGCTGCTCTGCGGCGGAAAGGCCACCGGGAAAAATATTCTTGCAGAAAATCTTGCCTGGCTTTTTAGAAGGCCAACTTATAATATTTCTTTTCATGTCAATACAGACAGCAGTACACTGATCGGTACGGATACGTTCCGCAACAACGAAGTCCAGCTGCGGGAAGGTCCGATTATCCAGTGTGCAAAAACCGGAGGTTTTGGGATCCTTGATGAAATCAACATGGCAAAAAACGATGCCGTATCGGTGTTGCATGCAACTTTGGATTACCGCAGAGCAATTGATGTGCCGGGATACGAAAGAGTTGTACTTCATCCGGCTACGCGTTTTATCGGTACAATGAACTATGGCTATGCCGGCACAAAAGAGTTAAACGAAGCACTTGTTTCCAGATTTGTGGTCATCAATATGCCGTCACCGGATGAGGAAACTCTGAATCATATTTTAAAGAGCATGTATCCAACCTTAAAAGAATCTGCGGCAGAGCAGTTTGTCGGTCTGTTTCTGGATCTTCAGACAAAAGCCAAGAACAGCGAGATTTCTGCCAAAGCACTGGATCTTCGAGGGCTTCTGGCGGCGATCGGGCTGATGAAGATCGGACTTTCTCCGATCCGGGCAATCCATATGGGCGTGGGCAACAAAAGCTTTGACCTGTTCGAAAGGGAGATGGTAGAAGATATCATTATGACCAGAATCCCGTCATCGCTTGAAGCAGCGGAGGTGTTTGAAGATTGACAAACGAAGAGCTGGAACATGGCAGTTTTGAGATTGAGAACCGCATCCGCAACCTGATGTGGACGATCAGCGGAGATTATGATCTGGATACGAAGCCGGATGTGACATCTTTTTACAAATCAAAATACATTTCTATTTACGATGCCATCAAGCAGGGAGCTTTTTCCAGGTTTTTTGACAAGGATGCTTTTGCACTCTATCTTCTGAAAAAAGTGTATCTCGGGGCAGATGAAAGTCAGCTTGTGACATTGGGACAGATCTGTGTGGAGGCGGCATGCCATGACAAGATCGCAAAGGAGCGGCCCGGTGTCCCGGATATCCGCAAAAAAGCCTTTGAGGCGATCATGGACCACGATTTTGAAAAAATGCTGGACACGTATACCGGAAAAGTCAAACTTGCCTATATGAGAGAAGCACTGACCGGGAGTGCTCCGGCGGACAGCCGCGTGATCCGCCCGTTTGAACAGCTGAAAAGGCTGGAACAGGCACAGAAAACGGAAGAACTGGTGCAGGCGGTTGATTGGTTTTACAATCAGATGGTGGATCCGACGTTTGAAAAGAGAGTCGGAGATCTGGAAAAAGTCCTTTCCGTCAGCACAGAAGAATTATCTGGCTTTGACTGGCAGGATTTTCTGGAAGAAGAAGCGGCGGAAGATGCTTATCGGAGGATGCAGCATCAGCTGGCAGATGCCATGACTTCTTTTTCTGAGAAGGAAAAGCAAAAAAAGGAACAGGAGCAAAAGGGCGGTACGCAGGTGATCGGGCTGGATGATGAAGCAATTGCAAAAATGAACAGTTACATTGAACTCAATTATGGCAGGAGTTACCTGACACCGCTGGAGGCAGAACGCATCAACCATCAGATCTGCACAGGGGCACATGCAGACTGTACTTTATATTTTACAGATGGGATCCTTGCAAATATGGTGAAAGTCAACGCCCAGTCAGAGTATGCCAGAAGGACGAAAGAAGTCAACTGGCGTGTATACGAGCAGAACCGCAGAATGGCAAAACAGAATATTGATATGCTGACTAATGTTTTAAAACGTGCACTGGTAGCCAGGAACGAAAAAGAAACCTATGTGGGAGAATCTGGTAGAATCCTGCCAAATCGCCTCTGGAATATCGGACGGACAGAGAACAGAAAATTGTTTCTGCAGGAGAGCAGGCGTTATAATACCGATTTTGTGGTTGAAGTGCTGATCGACGGCAGCGGTTCCCAGAGAAGCAGACAGAGCCATGTGGCACTGCAGGCTTTTATGATCAGTGAGGCACTCACCAATGTTGGAATCCCACACCGGGTTATGAGTTTCTGCACGTTTTGGGATTATACGGTCATGCGGAGATTTCGGGAATACGAGGATGGAAGAGAAGCAAACCTGCGTATTTTTGAATTTTACGGCTCTTCCAACAACCGGGACGGACTGGCTGTGCGTGCTGCAGCCGCAGGGCTTCTGAAAAGAGACGAAGAAAACAAAATCCTGATCGTGTTAAGTGACGGAAGACCAAATGATATTGTAGTCAATCGCCCGAACAGCCGCAATCCCAGGCCTTATTTCGGTGATTATGGCACAAAAGATACGGCAATGGAAGTACGGCATCTGCGAAATGCGGGTGTATCCGTACTCGGTGTTTTTACTGGGGAGGAAGGGGATCTTCAGGCGGAGCGGAGAATTTTCGGCAAAGATTTTGCCTATATCCGCAGAATTGATAATTTTTCGGCAGTAGTCGGAAGATATTTAAAAAAACAGCTGGAAGAGACTTGTAATTAACATCTAAATCCTTTACAATAAAACGCGAGTGCAAAAAAGCACTTCGAAAACTTGCGTAAAAGTATCTTAAAAATACAGGAAAGTATGGTGGACCATGGGAATCATTGAGGCGGCGAAGCTGGCATTTGAATATAAAAAATATGACGAAAATGGGGAAGTCGAAGAGACGATCCGTGCCGTGGACGGTGTGGATCTGGATGTGAAAAAAGGCGATTTTGTGGCAATTCTGGGGCATAATGGTTCCGGAAAGTCCACGCTTGCCAAGCAGATCAATGCGATTTTGACACCGACAGACGGTACCTTGTATGTGGACGGTATGGATGTGCGGGATGAAAAGAATATCTGGGACGTGCGTAAAACGGCCGGGATGGTATTTCAGAATCCGGACAACCAGATCATCGGTACGGTGGTCGAAGAAGATGTCGGATTCGGACCGGAAAACATGGGAATACCGACCGAGGAGATCTGGGAGAGAGTTGAAGAGAGTCTCAAAAGTGTCGGCATGTGGGAATATCGCAAAAATTCTCCAAACAAACTTTCCGGCGGACAAAAACAGCGTGTGGCGATCGCCGGCGTAGTTGCAATGCATCCAAAATGCATCGTTCTGGATGAGCCGACCGCGATGCTGGATCCGAACGGCCGAAAAGAAGTGATTCGTGCCGTGCGTGCGTTAAATCAGGTAGAAAAAGTAACTGCCATTTTGATCACGCATTATATGGAAGAAGTTATCTATGCAGATAAAGTAATCGTGATGGATGATGGAAAAATCGTTATGCAGGGGACACCGTTCGAGATTTTTGCTCAGGTGGACACTCTGAAAAAATACCGTCTGGATGTGCCACAGGTGACTCTTCTGGCACACGAACTGAGAAAAGCCGGTGTTGATCTGCCGGAATGTGTACTAAGTACGGAGGAGTTAGTAAAAGCATTATGTCAATGAAATTAAAAAAAGTAAGCTACGTTTACAGTGAGGGCGATGCGTTTGAGAAAAAAGCACTCGATGAGATCAGTCTGGAAATTCCGGACGGACAGTTTATCGGGATCATCGGTCATACCGGCTCCGGGAAATCTACGCTGATCCAGCATTTAAACGGACTGCTTCGGGCAACTTCCGGTGCGATTTATTATGATGGAGAAAATATTTATCAGGAAGGTTACGACATGCGTACCCTGCGAAGTAAGGTCGGTCTGGTCTTCCAGTATCCGGAGCACCAGCTTTTTGAAGTCGATGTTTTTTCTGATGTCTGCTTTGGACCGAAAAATCTGGGATTATCCAAAGAAGAAGTGGAAGAGCGGGCAAAAAAAGCACTGACACAGGTTGGCCTGGATGAAAGCTATTATAAGAAATCACCGTTTGAACTTTCAGGCGGGCAAAAAAGGCGTGTGGCGATTGCAGGTATCCTTGCGATGCATCCGCAGGTGTTGATCCTGGATGAGCCGACCGCAGGCCTTGATCCGAAAGGACGCGATGAGATCCTGGATCAGGTAGCACTGCTTCAGAAAGAACGTAAGATCACAGTTATACTGGTGTCGCACAGCATGGAAGATGTTGCCAGATATGTAGATCGTATTATTGTAGTAAATGACGGAAAGATTTTGTTTGATGATACACCAAAACAGGTCTTTCAGCATTATAAAGAGCTGGAAAGCGTCGGACTTGCAGCACCTCAGGTCACTTATGTGGTAAAGGCTCTGAAAGAAAAAGGCTGGGATATTGACACGACAGCAACCACGGTAGAAGAGGCAAAAGAAGCCATTCTTTTGGCAATCAAGAAAAGGGAAAAGATATGTTAAGAGATATTACATTAGGACAATACTATCCGTCTGATTCCGTAATCCACAAAATGGATCCCCGCGTCAAACTGTTTGGGACGATCGTATTTATTATTTCACTGTTTTTGTTTCAGAAGATCAGTGTCTATGTTGTGGCAACACTGTTTCTGGCTGCTGTGATCATGATCTCAAAAGTGCCGTTTTCTTTTATGGTCAAGGGATTGAAGGGGATTTTTGTGCTGATGATGATCACCGTTGTGTTTAATCTGTTTCTGACACCGGGAACGACAGCATTTGCGATTTGGAAATTAAAAGTTACCTGGGAAGGTATCCGGCAGGCTGCTTTTATGGCTGTGCACCTGACCTATCTGATCCTTGGATCTTCAGTGCTGACGCTGACTACGACACCGAATAATCTGACGGACGGACTGGAAAAAGCCCTTTCCCCGCTGAAAGTCATCAAAGTTCCGGTGCATGAGATATCCATGATGATGTCCATCGCACTTCGTTTTATCCCGATCTTGCTCGATGAGACAGACAAGATCATGAAAGCTCAGATGGCAAGATGTGCCGATTTTGAGAGCGGCGGACTGATCAAGAAAGCAAAAAGCCTGGTACCGCTGCTTGTTCCGCTTTTTATTTCAGCATTTCGCCGGGCAAATGACCTTGCGATGGCGATGGAAGCCAGAGGGTACCGCGGCGGTGAGGGAAGAACGAAGATGAAGCCGCTGATCTATAAAAAAAGAGACCATGTTGCATATGTGATACTGCTGGCTTATCTGGCATGTATTATTGCAACGGGCAATATCATAGCATTTTAATCAAATCAAGGAAGTCCCCTGCTTCAATCGCGAATATCCGCTTGACAAGAAGCCCTGCTTCATGAAAATTATTTCGTGAAACAGGGCTTTTTAATAAAGAAAAGAACAGAATTCAAGTCGAACGCATATAAGATGCGGTATGCGATTCTGGTCAGCTCTGCTGATATACATCTAAAATAAAAGCCATATCAGATGGCAGAATGGAGAAAAATATGAAACGAGTGAAACTCATTGTAGCATACGACGGAACAAATTATCATGGTTGGCAGACACAGCCAAATGCAGTTACCATAGAAGAAGTCTTAAATCATCATTTATCAGAACTGTTAAAAGAAGAAATCAAAGTGATCGGGGCGAGCCGCACCGATGCAGGTGTGCATGCTCTGGGAAACGTGGCTGTTTTTGATACCAGTGCACGTATGCCTGCCGACAAGATTTCTTATGCATTAAATACAAGGCTGCCGGAAGACATCCGCATCCAGGACTCCTGCGAAGTGCCGTCTGATTTTCATCCGCGTTTTCAGAAAACCACCAAAACCTATGAATATCGCATCCTGAATCGCCGATTTCCGGATCCGACCAGAAGATTAAATTCTTTTTTTTATTATTATCCATTAGATGTAGTGAAGATGCAGGAAGCATCGTTGTATCTGGTAGGAGAACATGATTTTAAAAGCTTCTGTACCGAGAAACCGGAAGTAACAAATACAGTTCGCACAATCTATTCTCTGAATGTGATAAAAGAAGGTGATATGATCATAATACGTGTCACAGGCAATGGATTTCTTTACAACATGGTCCGCATCATTGCCGGCACATTAATCCGCGTGGGAGGCGGATTCATCGAGCCGCAGCAGATCAAAAAAATCCTTGAAGCAAAAGACCGGACGCTCGCAGGGGAGACAGCGAGACCGGAAGGGCTGACACTGATCGGGATTCGCTATGGTGGGAATATTCAGGGCGAACGCATGTGAGACCTGACAATAAATGATTACAGGGGGTTTGTGAAGTTACCGCAGATGTGAGAAAAATCACAGCGAAATATCAGGGATATTGTAGAATAAAAACCGTGATCAAGAATCAGGAGGTGGATATTATGAAGAGAAGGAAAAACATACTGGCAGTGCTACTGGCAGTCACAGTTATGGCAACTGCGATGCCGGGCAGTGCGATAGCAGCACCGGTGGACGGACAGACAACGGAAGTCTCTGCCAAAGCCGGAACAGAAAAAGCAGAGAAAAAAGAGCAGATCCGTGTAATCAGCATTACGGATCCGAAACTAGAAAAAGGTTCTTTTGCCAGGGGAACAAAGGTCAAAGATATGAAACTTCCGGATAAGCTTTCTGCCAGAGGCTATAAAGAGAAAGACAGCAAAAGAGCAGAGGATATCAAGATCAAAGATGTTACATGGAAAACAGACTATAAAGAGGATTCCACAGCAGGCAAGTATACCTTTACCGCACAGATTACGGATGATTATAAGCTGGCAAAAGATGTGGTGCTTCCGAAACTGACGATTGAGATCACAGAAGCTCAGACAAAGACAACCGAAAAACAGCCGGAGACAAAAGCAGCAGAGACAAAACAGCCAGAGACAAAGGCAGCCGAAGCAAAGAAGCCTGAGACGAAAACAACCGAAAAAACGCCAGAAGTGAAGAAAACGGAAACAAAGGTAACCGAAAAAGAAATAGAAGTCAGGAAACCGGAAACAAAGGCAACGGAAAAGAAGCCTGAGATGAAGATCAGTGAGAAGCAGCCGGAAACAAAGGCAACCGAAGCAAAGAAGCCTGAGACGAAAACAACCGAAAAAACGCCAGAAGTGAAGAAAACGGAAACAAAGGTAACCGAAAAAGAAATAGAAGTCAGGAAACCGGAAACAAAGGCAACGGAAAAGAAGCCTGAGATGAAGATCAGTGAGAAGCAGCCGGAAACAAAGGCAACCGAAGCAAAGAAGCCTGAGACGAAAACAACCGAAAAAACGCCAGAAGTGAAGAAAACGGAAACAAAGGTAACCGAAAAAGAAACAGAAGTTAGGAAACCGGAAACAAAGGCAACGGAAAAGAAGCCTGAGACGAAGATCAGTGAGAAGCAGCCGGAAACAAAGGCAGATGCAAAAGCAAAAGATGCGAAGTCAACGGAGTCTGAAAAAGAATCCGAAACGAAACAGTCAGAGACGAAGGAATCCGAAACGAAACAGTCAGAGACGAAAGAATCGGAAACAAAAGAATCTGAAACAGAAAATACGAATCTGAAGATCACTGCTTTTGAAGTGAAAGATGCCAAAGTGACGATCGATGAGGAAAAACAGACAATCACCGTTCTTATGCAGAAGAGCGATACAGATCTGAAAAAACTGGCACCGAAGATCACGGTTCCGGCAGGTGTGACCGTAGATCCGGCAAGTGAAAAAGAAGTAGATTTCTCTGCATCAGATAAAATACCGGTCATCTATAAACTTACCAGAACCGCAGAAGACGGAAAAACCGTGACAAGAGAATATAAAGTTACGGCGACCATCTGCAAACATGACTGGAAAGAAGCGACCTGTACGGAGGCAGCCATCTGCAAGCTCTGTGGGGTAACAGGAGTAGCGGCTCTTGGGCATGACTGGAAGGAAGCAACCTGTACAGAAGCGGCCGTCTGCAAACGTTGCGGAATCAAAGGATCAGCAGCTCTTGGGCATGACTGGACAAAAGCAACCTGCAAAGTAAAGAGCACCTGCAAACGCTGCAAGATCACACGAGGCAAACTGGCTGCTCATACCTGGAGCAAATGGAAAGTCACAGCCGAAGCAACGCATGAGAAGAAGGGTAAAAAAGAACGTAAGTGTGGCATATGCAAGAAGAAAGAGACCAAGACACTGCCAAAGATCAACTGGATCGGAGAAGCAGACAACAATAAGATTGAAGGACTGACAAATGGCGGCAATTATGCGACCGGTGCCAACATTACCTTCAAGGCAGTTGGTGACCGGATGGATAACAAAGCACCGATCGAAGGAGATGTGCGTTATCTTCCGGTATCCTGGACCTGCGGAACAGGAAAAGGAGATCTGAACGAAACAAACGCCTATGCCAGAACACTCCAGTTTACAACAGCCGGAACCTATACACTGAATGTGACATATGAGCGTCAGCTCTATAAAGACGGCAAGTGGATTGCCAAAGGGGATGCCGATGTACAGACAGTACAGTTGAATGTGACCGGCAATACAATCACCAACAGCACGAACAAAGGTGCTTCTGGTTCAAACTCGAATGTCCGGGTGGCAGCCGTAACCGGTGACAATTCCCCGATTGTTTTACTTTCAATCGTGCTTGCAGCGTCTCTTGCAGCACTCATCGCATTGCTTGTATCCGGCATACGACGCAAAAACAACAGAAAATAAGCCATCTGTCAAACTGTGACGGAAAACAGCAGAAATGATTTTTAAAGGAGTTAAAAAATCCCCTGCAGACAAAAACCTGCAGGGGATTTTAACATACACAGAAAAATTGCTCCATGAAAAAGATTAGTTTTCCATATCTTCAAATTCTGCATTATCCAGCCATTCATCGAATGCATCCGCAACCATTTCATATTCTTCGTCACTTTCGATGTTATCCAGTGTCGGATTTCCGTTTACTTCCTGGAAACGGTACAGATACACGTCACCTTCTTCGGAAGCATTGCCCTTTTCATCCAGCGGAAGCAGTGCAATGTATTCTTTTTCATCTGCTTCAAAGATCGTCAGGATCGCACACTCCATCATGGAACCATCGTCCAGTGTCAGAGTAACGGTTGCTTTTTCACAGTCACTTTTGGAACCGCATGCATCGCAGGAACCAGCACATCCGTTTTCAAAATCGCTCATTCGTATTTACCTCATTTCTTTATAGTTATGCTACTGTTCGTTGCAGCAAGAATGCCCAGGCATTCTTGGATTCGCTGTAACACTTCCTCCACTTTAACAGACAAGTACAAGAAATGCAAGTAGATTTGTAAAAGAAAAGATGATATGATAAAAAGAAAGCAGAGGAAGGAGCATGATGGATGAAACTGATATCGTGGAACGTAAACGGGCTGCGTGCCTGTGTACAGAAAGGATTTTTAGATATTTTTAAGGAGCTGGATGCGGATATGTTCTGTATTCAGGAAAGCAAACTCCAGGAAGGGCAGATCAGCCTTGAACTGGAAGGTTATCATCAGTACTGGAATTATGCGATAAAAAAAGGCTATTCCGGAACAGCCATCTTTACCAGAAGAGAGCCAATGTCCGTGACATACGGCATCGGTATCGAAGAACATGACCAGGAAGGCCGCGTGATCACCCTGGAATTTGCAGAATTTTACCTGGTGACGGTCTACACGCCAAATTCGCAGAGTGAACTTGCAAGACTGGATTACCGTATGCGATGGGAAGATGCATTTCTTTCCTATCTGAAAGGGCTGGAAGAGAAAAAGCCGATTGTATTTTGCGGAGATCTGAAAGAATCACAGCCATCATCTAAACAAATGAAGAAAAAACCAGTTATCGTGTGTGGCGACTTTAACGTTGCCGCAACGGAGCTGGATATCAAAAATCCGAAGGCCAACGTAAAAAACGCCGGATTTACTCCGGAAGAGCGTGAAAAGTTCAAAACGCTCCTAGATTCCGGATTTACAGACACATATCGCTATCTGCATCCAGATCAAATTGAATACTCCTGGTGGTCGTATCGCTTTAAAGCCAGGGAACGAAATGCCGGATGGAGAATAGACTATTTCCTGACTTCTGATTTTGCACAGGACAAGATCCAGAATGCCAGAATCCATACAGGAATCATGGGTTCCGATCATTGCCCGGTAGAGTTGGATATAGACCTCTAATCTTCTTTCAGGAATACATCCAGGATGAACTCGGAATTACATTCTCTGCTGAACTCGATGCGATCCAGGATGCCTTTCAAGTATGCATTTTTAATATCAGCATCCAGATCGGCATCCAGCAGGGAACCGAGGGCATCATGGAAACTCATGATCTTTTCTTCATAATCTTCTTTTATCGGGATGCTTTCCTCCAGATGATCCATCTGATTCTTGATGGATGCGATCCGGTCATTGTTTATTGCTTTGCGGTCGGCAAATTCATTGTCGGCGATCAATCCGTCTTCCCAGGCATCGAAAAGCCTGGTCAGTTTCTTTTCCTGGCGGATCAGTTCTTTCTGCAGATCATCCATCTGCGTCAGAATCGTATCTTCTGACACTTCTGGAAGATTATCGATTTTAACCTCAAAATCAGAAATATATTTTTCAAGAGAATATGCAACGGCATCCATTACATCACTTGCAACAGCAGACTTTACTTTGCAAATCTGAGAAGACTTATGCGTATACCTTGCAGCGGTTTCAGGACGAGCAGGGTAAGACTGGTAGCACATGGCTTTTCCACACTTTGCACATACCAGAATACCGGCAAGCGGGTTGATCAGCTTCAGGCCGGATTTGGTCTTATCAGAATGGAAACGTTTGGAAACTGCCAAGAAAGTAGCATCATCAACAAGTGCCGGATGCTTTCCGTCATATAACATATACTGATCACCGTGATGTGAACGTGGACGGCTGCTTACCAGTTTTCCGTCAACCATGGTTTTGATACGCATGCGGTCGTTCCATCGTACCTTTCCGGTGTAGGTCGGGTTAGTCAGGATCGTTTTGACTGTTGAAACAGACCATTCCGGATCACCGGAGTAAGTAGGCACACCGTAAGAGCTGAGACGCTTTGCAATTTTACCGGGAGTCAGGTTTTCTTCTATAGCCCAGGTAAAAATATTTTTCACAACAGGGGCTTCTTCTGGATTCGGGACGAGCGTTCTTCCGGTCTTGCTTTTCAGGATATCATAGCCATATGGGCGGTAAGAACCCATATAGTTGCCTTCAACAACTGCCTGGATGCGTCCGCGTTCCATACGCTTCCGGATCATCTTGTATTCACGCCTGGACATGAACAGCTCAAATTCCATATATTCCTCATCGTCCTGATTATGGGCGATGTCGTAAGTTTTGGTTGGCGTAACAACCAGAATCCCGTTATTGTTATTACCATAACGCAGACAGTCGAGAATCGCCTGTGCATCGCCTTGATTACCGCGTGAAAGCCTCGTAACCTCTACGATGATAATTCCTCTGTACAGACCGTTGTAACAGTCCTGGATCATCTGCTGGATCTGCGGGCGGGCGGCAATCGTTTCTCCGGATACGATCTCATGGTAGATCTTTCCGACATGCAGCCCCTTGCGTGCGGCAAGTTCTGTCAGGATCTTCTTGTGTCTTGCCAGCGTTTCACCTTCGCCAAGTTTTTCTGCTTCCATGTCCGCACGGCTTTTTCGCAGATATAATGCATAATTTTCGATTTTCATAGGTACCTCCTTAAAAATGAGTATAAAAAATACACCTGTACAGGTGCTGGAGGATTGTGGTATAATCATCTTGTTCAAGGATGGATTATACTGGTCCTCAGACCTGTATAGATTCGCTGATCCGCTTCGGTACGCCAATACCGGGGCGGTTTTTGCGTTATTTAGTTAAATTACTTAGCATAAGTAGCGGATTTCTCCGAACCGGTCAAGCCATTCAGCTATAATATCTTCGCTGTTGGCTTCCACCATTCTTATCAACTTCCGTAATATTTTTTCCGGAATCTTGGAATTATTATTGCACAGAATAACTTTTCCGGTGCTTGTGATCCAGAGTTTAGTAGCGGTAGAAGTAGCATGTCCTTTTGCGATATGCACATGGATCGGTTCCAATGGTGCACCTTCATTCGACCAGAAATAAATGGTATACGGTCCGATTCTAAGAAGTTGCGGCATTTAGAACGCCTCCCTCCTGTGAGAATTCCATGATGAGATGGGCATTATTTCGAAGCAACTGCCTGAAATAAGCCATTTCCGAATCACTATAGCCTTTGATATCTTCCCATTTGTATTCCGGAAGCCAGCAGGTAGCGTTATGAAATCCACCAGTATCGTCCGGTGTTTCAATATATACCTTTACCGTTCCATCTGGTTTCATTTCAGAATGTGTGATTTCAGTATCATCATTCAGTGTCATAAATGGATACATCATAATAAACAACTCCTTTTAAAAAAGTTTCTTATTGTTTTTAATCATCCAAATGTTCAATAGCGTAGTCTGCTTCTTCAGAAGTAAACTGTTCGCCGTACTCAGAAGTAAGCTGATCGTGGATGGCAGAAGGAGACATATTCATGTTGTCACGATAATTTTTTGCAGTCTCCAGGGCATTTTCATTCCAAGCGGCATCTAAATTTTCAACTGCATAATCTGCTTCTTCAGAAGTGAACTGGTCACCATATTCGGAAATAAGCTGCTGACGGATGCCCTCTTTGGACATATGCATATTTTCACTGTAAGTTTTTGCGGTTTCCAGAGCGTTTTCATTCCAGTCAGCTTTTAAGTTTTCTATTGCATAGTTTGCGGCTTCTTCACTGAACTGTTCGCCGTATTCAGAAGTAAGCTGTTTGCGAATGCCTTCTTTAGACATATGCATGTGTTCGCTGTAAGTTTCAGCACTTTTTAATGCAGATATGTATTCAGATGGAACCTGTGGATCGGTTTCTTTTACGGTTTGTGTTTCTGTTTCAGCTGTTTTTACCGTCTGCGTTTCTGATTCAGTTGCTTTTTCTGTTTGCACTTCTGTGTCGGAAATACTCTCTGTTTGTGTTGAGGTTTCGGTTTGTGCCTCAGTTGTTTTAGTTGAGCTGTCACTTGGACCGCTTACACAAGAAGCAAAACCACCAGCAACAAAAAGTACAAGTAATACGGTAACAATTTTCTTTTTCATATCTCATTTTCTCCTTTATGTGTTTTTATTATCAAAGGCTCATGCCTATGATTTCATAAATACAAATCTTTCCTAATATCCCATATATATTGAATATTATTTATCATCCAAGAGTTTAGCAATACGATCCAGCTGACGAATGATTATGAAATTCTGCTCAATCAGTGCACGCTGATAATATAACTGATTCTTTTGAATGTCACGATCAGAACCAGCACCGAGTGTGATTCCTAATTCCATCAATCCAGTACCTGAAAGCTCAGTTACAATGTTTTTGACAGATTCGATGTCATTTGGATTTTGCAATTCTTCCAGTCCATATTTGCGAAGTACTTCCAACTCTTTTTGCTCCTTGCGTGCTTGCTTTTTGGCAGCTTTCTCTTCTTTTGATTCACTGTTAAATAATCCCATAATAAAAACCTCTCTAATCTTTAGTATATTGTTCCAGAATACGGGAGATAATAGTGGCATGAAAATACTACTATATGACCACATTATAAAATACGATCTGACCTTTCGTCAGGTAGCCGAACTAACCGGCATTCCACGTTCTACCGTCAGCGACATCGCAAACGGTAAGACATCACCCACCATGAACCAGATGGAACAGCTTGCAGCGGGACTGCAAATTACTATTTCAGACCTATTCGAGTCTGATTATAAGTAATCTCATCTGAGCTGTCCGGGATTTCGGACAATTTCAAAAATTGCATCACTTTTTTTCTCCTGAAACGTTTGTTAAGATGAATGGAAAAATTTACCATATCACACATCAGGAGGTACATAAGATGAAGTACAAAAATGCAGTGTTACAAATGTTAAAACGAATAAAAAGTGAAGAATCGTGGAAAATGATTTACACATTCGTTAAAACGATTTTGGATCAGCAGGAGGGTTAATCCTCCTGCTTTTTTTGAGATATAAATCGCTGCATGAAAGATGTAAAAAGCTTTTTATCCTCATCATTAAGCTTCCAATAATCAACGATAACTTGTTTTGCTTGCGGATCTTTAATACCTATTTCGGTAGTAGCTCTTGTATACTCATCTTCTGGCAATTCTTCGGAATAAGGCTCGCCTTTTCCGGAAGTAAGCCATTCATAATTCACTCCAAATTCTTTACATATCAACTTATATAGAGGTTCTTTCTGATCTGGGCGTGCAAGCATGTTTAGTTCTATATTGGCAATAACGCTTCGACTTACACCGAGACGCTTTCCAAATTCTGCTTGTGATAAATGCAATTCATTTTTTCGCAAATCTCGTATTCGCTCATAGGTTTCTATTTTTATCACCTCCTCTGAATCAAATAGTAGCACATAAAAATGTTTTGGTCAATACAAAACAAAACAAAAATATTGCATAAATGACTTGACAAAAACAATATTAGAGAATAAAATGTAGTCATCAAAACAAAAAAGGAGGCGGAGATAATTGAGAAAAACATTAACAGTAACGGATATTGAAGATGCAAAGAAAATTGCTGAAATTTTCGAATCACTGGACATTAGCGGAAAATTGCAGGCAAGAGCGTATCTGTCAGCATTGAGAGATAAAGAAATGCTGGATTCAACTGTGACAGAGCAGAAAGCAGGGTAGGAGGTGAAAGAGCTTGGAAGATTTACTTGAAGCATTAGATGAAGCAGTAGAGAAGAAATACCAGAAGATAAAAGAGACTGGGAAAATCTACAGTGGAATCATGGAATTCTATGAACAGGCAAGATGGATGAATCCACAGATTGCAGAGTATGTCAGAAAGAAGATGATAGATCTGGCAATCAAAAAGGGCGACTTGCAATAAACAAGCCGCCAAAGAATCGAGAAAGAAGTTTATTTTGATTCAATACGAACCACGGATTTGGAATTATAGACAACACTTGTATCTCGATTCAAGTAGAAAAAGTCACAGTTAGCAAAGACGGACAAAATAGAAGGAATTAAACCATCGTGAATATGGATCTGAAGTTCGATCGGCTGATCCATAGATGCAAAGTTTTTATTGTCATGGTCTTTTTCAAGAGGTGGACAATATACTACAGGAATCAATCTATCACCCGCAGATACTTCTAAAGTGCTTCCGTCTGAGAAAACAATGATAGCTTTATCCATAAAACATTCTCCTTTCTTAAGTACTCGGCTGTTGCAGCAGCCTGTACAACAAGAATAAGAGGAAAAAACGATAAAGTCAACTATAACAGAAAGCAGGGTAGGAAAATACAGTGACATTAAGAGAAGTTTTAAGAGCAGCAGAGGACTTTGCTTATATCAGAATAAAAGTAAAAAAATGTGGCTTGATGTTTGAAACATGCTATGCAGCAGAAGGACTGAAAGGACATCAAAATGAAGAATTTGAGAAGTTGAAAGAAAAAGAAGTAATCAGATTCTGCAACAATAGAGTTGGCATCGGAGGCACAACTAACGAATTAGAGATTGAAATTAAGGAGGGAAAATGACCATATACAAGATTGGCAACATAACGGTTCACATTCATGGAAATGTGAACCAGAAGAATCTGGAAGAAGCAACGGCAAAATTTTTGAAAGCTGTAAAAAGGAAGCAAAAAGATGAGAAAAAGAGAGTTGTATAGCCTGATCGGGAGCGTGATTGCCCCGATCGTAGCCACAGCGGCCGCAGCGTTCGTGTTCTGGTGGCTGACAATGTACAGTGTACTGTGTGAGAGAGGCGTAGCCGGAACGGTCATTGTTGTATGGTGTGCGGTGGTGATCCGCATCATGCTGTGGGCAGAAAAGAAAGGAGAAGAGGAGAAATGATCGGAGTGAGCACGGAACGCGATCCGGCGGGCATTAAGCTGATGAGCCGAGCTGGTTTGAACCCGGATCAGTACATAGCGGTGAAGAACAATGCAGAGGAACTGGTAGCTATGGACATCAAAACCGGTAAAGAAGTAAGAATTGAAAAAGTCCCGGTGCTGGCAGGCAATCCGGGACACAAAAAATAAAAACAATAACACAGCTCAATTATAGGGCAAAGATGGGAGATAAATCAAGTGAAATATAAACAGGTCGACATCAAAGAAGCAGCAGACCGTTTCAGGAACGGCGAAGCGGTATATGCTGCCAGATGTATTGACGGCATGAGCTTCCGAGAGGTAACAGCAGCAACGATGCTGCTGGTGATGGAAATCCCGGTTCCAGAAACAGAGACGAAGTCGGAAAAGGTGAAAAAGCCCCCCAACAAAAAAAGACCATAGACCGGGGGAAGGTAAAAGCACTGCACGAGGCAGGGTGGAGCAATG
>PVMQ01000115.1_pt1 | contig 111433 bp, 92 predicted proteins | sample 1853411 | NCBI WGS metagenome assembly PVMQ01 (sample SAMN08533513, study PRJNA380276) | Human gut metagenome, whole genome shotgun sequencing project.
CTAAGAACTGTGCATTTCTTTTTTGTTCAATATTACGTTTTCTCAATTTTTCAAATATCCAGAAATGAACCAGCTTCCATATCCAGAAAATAAAATAATAGAAAGTACAGCAAATATCGCAAAGACAATCCACACTATCCAATCAGAGCCTGTTGCTAAATCTGCTAATTTCATTTACATACTCCTCCTTAAATTCCATTTTCTTAATTTTATAAACTTGAATTTTACAAGTAAAATGACCGAAATTATTTATTTGCTATTTCTACGATCATTATGCTCATAGTATTTCATTTTATCTTGATACATCTGTTCATCGATTCTATTCATAAAATCATCTATTGTTTCGTTACTTAGATTAGTTATTGCGTATCCCATAGATGCAGATAACTGATACAGTTTATCGTTCTTTTCATTCTCTGTCACAAAATTCTTTTTAGCAGATTTGATTATTTTTTGTATGAGCTGATCATCTGTTGTATTTAGCATTATAACAAATTCATCACCAGCATATCTTGTTACTACACCATATTCAGAGAACGATTTCAGAAGTAAATCAGCAACAATACACAATGCCAGATCTCCTTCTGCGTGCCCGTAGTTATCGTTAATCTGTTTAAATCCGTTCAGATCAATCATAATACCGGATACCCAGCAGTCCTTTTTATTACAGGCTCGCTTATGTAAAAATTTCAGATACTCGCGATTATATAATCCTGTAAGGCAATCTGTAAAAATAATCTCGTTTTTTAGTGCTGTCATTATTCCCGCGACCGATATTGCAATAGATGTCCAGGTGATTGCAATTTCAACGAAAAATGTCTGAATAACTACCCCTAATATAACAGGAATTAGAAATATATGTACTGGAAATAATTTTAAACTGCCATTTTTTTTTACACGCTTAACATACAAATACAAGCTGTCCAAAATGTAAAAAGCAGCAAAAATCAGAAAAATAATATATGCGAATCCTCTCTGATACCTACCATCACTCACCGAAAATACCAATGGATAAAAAATATTGATTACTAACAGTACAATAGAAATAAGTCCAATTGTTCGGTAAATATTTCTGCGTATATCAGAAAATGGGATATTCATATGTACCATTATGAATTTAGCCCACAAATATCCAATCATTACATTTCCTAAAAAGAGCCCTGATCCGCTCAGAAAGACCAAAACTTTGATAACTATATTAGAACTGCCAGCAAGATAATAAACGCAACAGTCAGAAATACTGGCAATCCCTATAGTTACCATCATTTGCTGTAGAAGTCGCATATCTCTGTCGTACTCCGCTTTTTGTCTGTTAGCGAGATACAACGTTCCAATTAGCAGTATACTAATAATATTTGCTGTAAGTACAGAAAATGAAAGATTCATATTCATAGCAAGTCTCCTTTAAAAATCCCGATTTGTATTTCTGTTTGTTTTAAAAATGGGCAACTCCGATTGGAATTGCCCACTCATTGCACTAATTATGCGTTTTTTTCTTGCTTACATCATCTTAATAGAGCTTTGCACCAGCCGGGATGTGGTTATCAACCATCAGAAGATGGAGCTTTTCTTCTCCCTCTTCCTCATGGATTGCACTGAGGAGCATTCCACAGGATTCAATTCCCATCATGGCTCTCGGTGGCAGGTTAGTGATCGCAATTAAGGTCTTTCCAACCAGCTCTTCCGGCTCGTAATAAGCGTGAATACCGCTTAAAATCGTACGATCTGTGCCTGTTCCATCATCCAGAGTGAACTGTAACAGCTTCTTGGATTTCTTAACAGCTTCACACGCTTTAACCTTTACAGCTCTGAAATCTGACTTGCTGAAAGTATCGAAATCAACAAATTCCTCAAATAAAGGCTCTACCTTTACCTTGGAGAAGTCGACAACTTCTTCCTTCTCAGGTGCTGCTGTGGAAGTGCTGTTTTCTGACTTCGCAGACTTCTTGTCAGCGTCCAGGGACTTCATTGTCGGGAACAGCAGAACGTCACGGATTGCAGCTGAATCAGTCAGCAGCATACACATGCGGTCGATACCGAATCCAATACCTCCTGTAGGCGGCATACCGATCTCCAGTGCATTCAGGAAATCTTCATCGGTGTGGTTTGCTTCTTCATCTCCCTGTGCGAACAGTTCTTCCTGAGCTGCGAAACGTGCTCTCTGGTCGATCGGGTCGTTCAGCTCGGAGTAAGCATTTGCCATTTCCCAGCCGTTCATGAAGAATTCAAAACGTTCTACATATTCCGGATTTTCCGGCTTTTTCTTGGTCAGCGGTGAAATCTCAACCGGATGATCCATAACGAACGTCGGCTGAATCAGATGTTCTTCTACAAATTCTTCAAAGAACAGGTTCAGGATATCGCCTTTTTTGTGACGTTCTTCATATTCGATGTGATGTTCTCTTGCGGCTGCACGGGCAGCTTCAAGGTCTTTGATTTCGTTCCAGTCTACACCGGAATATTTCTTAACAGCATCTACCATTGTGATACGTTCAAACGGTTTGCCCAGATCCATCTCGATACCGTTGTAGGAAATGGTGGTTGTGCCAAGAACAGTCTGTGCAACATAGCGATACATATTCTCAGTCAGATCCATCATGCCGTAGTAATCGGTGTATGCCTGATAAAGCTCCATCAGTGTAAACTCTGGATTATGACGTGTATCCAGTCCCTCGTTACGGAATACACGGCCGATCTCGTAAACACGCTCCATGCCTCCGACGATCAGTCTCTTCAGATACAGTTCCAGGGAAATACGCAGCTTCAGGTCTTCGTTCAGTGCATTGAAATGTGTTTCGAACGGTCTTGCTGCTGCACCGCCGGCATTGGATACCAGCATCGGTGTTTCAACTTCCAGGAATCCCTGTCCGTTCAGATACTGACGTACTGCACTGATGATCCTGGAACGTTTGATAAAGGTGTCTTTTACGTCTGCGTTCATGATCAGATCGACATAACGCTGACGATAACGGATGTCGGTATTGGTCAGACCATGAAATTTTTCCGGAAGAATCTGAAGACTCTTGGAAAGCAGAGTTACCTTGGATGCATGAATGGAAATTTCGCCGGTCTTTGTTTTAAATACTTCACCTTCCAGACCTACGATATCTCCGATGTCCATTTTTTTGAAAGCTTTGTATTCTTCCTCACCGATGCTGTCTCTTGCCACATAAGACTGGATATTGCCCTGCAGATCCTGGATATTGCAGAAAGATGCTTTTCCCATTACTCGCTTGGACATCATACGTCCTGCGAGCACTACACTCTTTCCTTCCAGATCCTCAAACTGATCTTTGACTTCCTGGCTGTGATGTGTCACATCAAATTTTGTGATCTGAAACGGGTCTTTTCCGTCTGCCTGCAGTTCTGCAAGCTTATCGCGGCGGATTTTCAGCAGCTGATTTACGTCCTGTGTCTTTTGATTCTTCTGTTCTCCCACTGTTGTCACTCCTTAATTAGATCTGTGGATGCTCAGTACTTTATAATGGATTTCTCCTGCCTGAGTCTCTACAGTTACTTCATCGCCTACTTTATGTCCCAGCAGTGCATGACCTACCGGTGATTCATTTGAAATCTTTCCTTTCAGGCTGTTTGCCTCGGAAGATCCTACAATTTTGTATTCCATTTCTTCTTCATATTCTTCATCGTAAATCTTGACGCTGCATCCAACGCTGATCTTGTCCAGATCTACTTCATCTTCTACAACTACTTCCGCATTTTTCAGAATTTTTTCGATTTCTTCGATACGTGCTTCGATATCTCTCTGCTCATCTTTTGCTGCATCGTATTCTGCATTCTCTGAAAGGTCGCCCTGTTCTCTTGCTTCTTTGATCTTACCGGCAACTTCTTTACGTCTGTTTACCTTCAGATCGTGCAGCTCATCTTCAAGAGCTTTTAAACCTGCATAAGTCAGTAAGTTCTTCTTTTCTTCCATCTTTACCTCCTGATGCCGCTCTTAGCAGCATAACTTTAAGTGCAGCGAAAGATTTTCCTGCACTTTTTAACAAATAATTTTTTATGTGCCACCTGCACATAGCATCATAATATACATTCGTGAAACAAGATAGCCACTTTTTGCAGCTATCTTGTAATCAAAAATTATACCTTGCGTTTTGTGCCTTGTCAAGCAATCTGCCCTTGTTTTCTGCGTTTTTTACAACAGTTCAGCCTTACGAAAAATATTGTCGTCCGTTTAAGCTCCCGGGCTGAACTGTTTTCAAGACGAACTGCAAAGCGTTTATCTCACTCCCAGCTTTGCAGAAGTTCTTCCAGGGCTTCCATGGATTCGACTTCATTCACTCTTTTCCTCAGTTTTGCCGAATGCGGAAATCCTGCGGTGTACCATGCAACATGTTTTCGCATCTCACGGATTCCGGTGTATTCTCCACGGTACTGCAGCTGCAGTTTTGCATGACGCAGCATCATTTTTTTGACTTCTGTAATCGTCGGCGGCTCAATAGTTTTTCCATTTTCCAGATATTCGCTCACCTGACGGAAAATCCATGGATTTCCGCGGGAGGCTCTTCCGATCATCACGCCATCACATCCGGTCTGTTCGATCATATCCGCAGCATCTTTTGCACAGGTGATATCCCCGTTTCCGATCACCGGAATGGAAACGGCTTCTTTGACCTGCCGGATGATATCCCAGTCTGCTTCTCCGGAATAATACTGTTCTCTCGTTCTTCCATGTACGGCGATCGCTGCTGCCCCGGATGCCTCAAGAATCTTTGCCATCTCTACGGCATTGACACTGGACTCCTGAAATCCTTTGCGGATCTTTACCGTCACCGGCTTTTTTACTGCCCTGGAAACCCTCTCCACGATCTCTCCCGCCAGTTTTGGATTCTTCATCAGTGCGGAACCTTCGCCGTTATTGACTACTTTCGGCACCGGACAGCCCATATTGATATCGAGAATATCAAACGGCCGCTCTTCAATCTCGGCGGCGGACTGTGCCATGATCTCCGGATCGGAACCGAAGATCTGCAGAGCGATCGGATTTTCTCCCTCTGCGATCTGCATCAAATCCAGCGTATTTTTATTATGAAAGGAAATCGCTTTCGCACTGACCATTTCCATACTCAGAAGCCCGACTCCCTGTTCTTTGCACAGCAGCCGGAACGGCAGGTCCGTAACGCCCGCCATCGGTGCCAGCACACACGGATTTGCAATCTCCACATTTCCTATCTTAATCTTCATCGTAATCGAATTCCTCACCCAAAAATACTACGCGATAAAACATTTCCAGTGCTTCCATCAGTTCTCGTTTCTCATTCTGAAGTTTTTTGATCTCCAGTACGCTTCCGATCTCGTCATAGAAGAAGTCGTTTTCTTTCGCTTCGGTCTTAAATTCCAGATGACCTTCCGGCGTAAATTCCAGCATCAGGATTCCGCCTACTTTCTGTGTATACAGTACACACATGATCTGCAGTTCCTGACGGATGTGCTCCGGCAGTTTGGAGAACTGCGGATTCAGATAATATTTTTCTTCGTAGGCACTCGCTCCGCACAGAACGACTGTCTCGTTTGCTTTTTTCATGACGTTGTTCCTTTCTTCTTTCTGTTTCATGCGATGTTTAAGAATGCCTCTGGCATTCTTACTGTTGATACCAACAAATTGCCCGCTGCAAAGTAATTCACACGTATCCATACACACCGCGTACGGACACTTCTCCGGCGTAGACATTTTCTGTCGTTCCATCTTCTTTTTCCACCCGCAGTTCTCCGGCATCGTTGATGCCAAGTGCTTTTCCGCGGTATTCGCCGCACGGGTCAAGCACGCAGACTTCACTTCCTCTGTTCACCAGCATCTGGTTATATTCTTCCATCAGTCCGGACATATCGCTCGTCTCTTCAAATTTTTGATAATATTTTTCCAGCCATTCCAGAGACCGCTGTATGATCTGTGCACGATCCACTTCAGCCCCGGTGATCATTCGCAGGGAAATGGCCTTTTCTTTCAGTTCTTCCGGGAACTCTGTCATATTTGCGTTGATACCGCATCCGATAACCAGGTAATGGATCGCATTCATTTCAGCACTCATTTCTACCAGAATACCGCAGATTTTTTTTCCTTCCCAGACCACATCATTTGGCCACTTGATCTGGCAGTTCAGACTGTAAAGTTCGTTGACTGCCCTTGTTACTGCCATACCCATCACCAGAGTCAGCATACTTGCTTTTTCCGGTCGGAGATTCGGACGCATCAGAAGTGTCATGGCGATTGCTGTGCCTTTCGGCGTCTCCCAGACTCTTCCGCATCTTCCGCGTCCGGCGGTCTGTTTATCCGCGATCACCAGCGTTCCGTTCGGTGCTCCTTCTTCTGCCATTCTTTTGGCACAGATATTGGTGGAATCAAGTGTATCAAAATATCTCACTTCACAGCCCGCCCAGTCCGTGTGAAGTCTGCTTTTTACTTCTTCCACAGAAATAATATCCGGACATCCTAAAAGGCGATACCCCTTATTGTGTACCGCCTCGATCTCATAGCCTTCTTCTTTAAGCTGATTGATTGCTTTCCATACTGCCGTTCTGGATACGCCGAACTCTTCACAGAGCTGCTGTCCGGAAACAAATTCTTCTGCACCACGCAGACGATTCAGTATTTTACTTTTCATGTTCTTTTACCTCTGTTTAAAACTGCTTTGTATTTCCACAGTTACACTGAAATGCCATACGAATTGTTCCGTACTTCGTACTCTCACAATTCTTTCTACGATCCGCTTCGGTCAGTGTTAAACATGTGCCACTGGCACATAACACTCCACTATTCGCATATCGTGAAGCTTACGCTCCACTTTTATGTCTACCCTGGCATTTTTACATAGCCATGATCTGCATAATAAAAGTTGCTATGAGAAGCAGTGCAAAAATCATAAAAATAATGCTCGGTACGGTCTTCTTTTTATAATAACAAAGTACCATAAATACCACATTGACTATGCTTCCGCATCCGACAGCCAGTGCCATCAGCTGCATGGCAATACGATCCAGCAAAAAGGTCCCGACTGCGGATACGATCACGATCGCAGCGGCGGAGGCTCCTAAGATCTCCAGCCGTTTGATCCATTTTTCTTCTTTTCTTGACATAAAATTTTATGCTCCAAGTGTTGCCGCCATAACTGCTTTTATGGTGTGCATTCTGTTTTCCGCCTCGTCAAATACAACGGACTGTTCAGACTCAAATACTTCATCGGTAACTTCCATTTCTTTGAGGTTGAAACGTTCGCCCATTTCTTTTCCGATCTTTGTCTCCCAGTCATGAAATGCCGGCAGGCAATGCAGGAAAATAGCTTTCTCTCCTGCGTTTTCCATCACTTCTTTTGTTACTTTATATGGAGTTAATTCGCGGATACGCTCTTCCCAGACTTCATCCGGCTCACCCATGGAAACCCATACATCGGTGTAGATAACGTCTGCATCTTTGGTTCCGACCTTGACATCTTCGGTCAGTGTGATGCTTCCGCCGCTCTCTTTTGCATAGTCCTGGCATTCCTCAACCAGTGCTGCGTTCGGAAAATATTTTTCCGGTGCACATGCTACGAAATGCATACCGAGTTTTGCACATGCGATCATCAGAGAATTACCCATGTTGTAACGTGCATCGCCCATGTATACCAGTTTCACGCCTTTCAGATGTCCGAGGTGTTCACGGATCGTCAGCATATCAGCAAGCATCTGTGTCGGGTGGTATTCGTTCGTCAGGCCGTTCCATACCGGAACCCCTGCATATTTTGCCAGTTCTTCCACAATTTCCTGTCCAAATCCACGATACTCGATACCTTCGAACATTCTGCCCAGTACGCGTGCGGTGTCGCGGATGCTCTCTTTTTTGCCGATCTGAGAACCTGAAGGATCCAGATAAGTCGTTCCCATGCCAAGGTCATGTGCTGCTACTTCAAATGCACAGCGTGTTCTCGTGCTGGTCTTTTCGAAGATCAGAGCCACATTTTTTCCTCTTAAGGTGTCAACCGGGATTCCTTTTTTCTTTTTTTCTTTCAGTTCTGCTGCCAGATCGACCAGATAAATGATTTCCTCTGCCGTGAAATCTTTTAAAGTCAGAAAATTGCGTCCTTTTAAATCCATTTTTTTATCCTCCATATTCGTTTCAAACCATTTCATTTTTCATAAATTCAAAAATGGCCTATACTTTCTTTTAAACCGGATCTGCTGTTTCTTTTTTCTCGGTTTTTACAGTCTCTGCAAGTGCTGTCAATGTGCCGGCAACATTCTGCAGTTCCGATGGTATGATGATCTTGGTTGCTTTGCCGTCTGCCACTTTTGTCAGTGCTTCAAAGCTCTTCAGTGCCAGAACGGTTTCATCTGCTCCTGCATCTTTTAAGAAACGCAGACCGTCCGCATTTGCTTTCTGAACCTTCAGGATCGCTTCTGCCTGACCTTCGGCTTCGCGGATCATCTTTTCCTTCTGTGCTTCTGCTCGCAGGATTGCTGCGGTTTTTTCTGCCTCTGCATCCAGGATTGCAGATTCCTTTTTGCCTTCTGCCACAAGCACGGTAGATTTTTTCTCACCTTCTGCACGCAGGATCGCTTCTCTTCGCTCACGCTCTGCTTTCATCTGCTTCTCCATCGCATCCTGAATTGCAGCCGGCGGAATGATGTTTTTCAGCTCCACACGGTTGACTTTAATGCCCCATGGATCTGTGGCAATATCAAGCGACGCACGCATTTTCGTGTTGATCGTCTCTCTGGATGTCAGGGTCTGATCCAGCTCCAGATCACCGATGATATTTCGCAGTGTCGTTGCAGTCAGATTTTCGATTGCCATGATCGGATTCTCCACGCCGTATGCAAACAGCTTCGGATCTGTGATCTGGAAAAATACAACCGTATCGATCCGCATTGTTACGTTATCCTTTGTGATAACCGGCTGCGGTGCAAAATCTACCACCTGCTCTTTTAAAATGACTTTCTTTGCAACACGGTCAATAAACGGTGCTTTCACATGAAGTCCGACCGACCAGGTCGCACGATATCCGCCAAGACGTTCCACAACCATTGCGGTTGCCTGCGGCACAATCTTCACGCAGGAAAGCAAAAGTATCAACACGATCAAAAGAAGTACGATCAATATCAACCATCCCATGTTTTCTTCCTCCTTTATTTTCCATTTTTTATTTGATGCCTGCTGATTGCTCTGTTTCAAGGCACTCCCGGCATCCTTTTCACTTTTTACAGTTTTGCCGTTTTTGGTATTTCTATCTATTCATCTTCGGAAATTTCCACGATGTTCGGCATCTCCTGAAAATTGCCCTGCGGTGCAGAATCTGTCAGTACGACGGCATCTTCTAATTTTGCAAAGCTGATCGGGCTGACTTTGTAAAATTTCGTGTGATCACAGAGAACAAAGCACCGGTGGATGCGTTCGATTGCTCTTTTTTTGACCATCGCTTCGTCCTGATCCGGTGTCGAAAATCCGGAGCGTTCGGAAACGCCGTTGCTGCCCAGGAAACCAAGACTGAAATTAAATTTTTCAATCTGTCTGCATGCCTCTTCTCCGACAACTGCCTCGGTAGACTGTTTGAGTCTGCCGCCGATCAGGATGACTTCCATTCCTTTGCGTGCCAGTTTCTGTGCATGTGACGGTGCATTCGTCACAAAAACTGCCGTTGTCGTATCGGAAATATAATCGAGCATACATCCGGTTGTCGTTCCGGCATCGAGATACACGAAATCATCATCCTGTATCAGTGATGCTGCATAACGTGCAATCAGTCTTTTTTCTTCTAAATTCTTTTCTTCTCTTCGTGACACCTGCTCATCGCGTATGCTCATGTTGTCAGCCGCAACTGCCCCACCGAAAACCTTGACCAGCTTCCCCTGTGCATCCAACGTATTCAGATCTCGACGGATCGTAGATTCTGAAGTATTTAAATGATCTTTTAACTCCTGAAGTGTCACGCTGCCTCTGTTTTCCAGAAGTTTCAAGATCTCTTTCTGTCGTGTTTTAGTAAGCATATTATCCCACCCCTTTTCATGCTGCAAAAAAATCATATAGTTACATCCCTTGACGCCTTTTATTATAGCTCATAGCAGATAAGAAAGTAAAGCAAAACCGCAGTGCTTTACAACTTTAAAGTCACTGCGGTTTTTCTGAGGAAAAGTTTTATGATGAAGTTTTGGTTTACTCGGCTATTTTTTTCTTAAGCACACCGAGCATCAGTGCTCCGACTACGGTTCCTACTGCCAGTGCAGCCAGGTACATCAGCGGATTGCCGACTACAGGGAACACGAAGATTCCACCGTGCGGTGCCATCAGCGTACAGTTGAATGCCATGGAAAGTGCTCCTGCAAGTCCGGAACCTATCACGCATGCCGGGATGACATGCAGCGGATCGGATGCTGCAAACGGAATCGCACCTTCTGTGATAAATGCAAGTCCCATGATAAAGTTTGTCGGAGCAGATTCTCTTTCTGTTTTTGTAAATTTATCTTTAAACAGAAGAGATGCCAGAGCGATCGCACACGGAGGAACCATACCACCGATCATAACTGCTGCCATGATTCCGTAATTTCCTGCTGCAATGGATGCCGTTCCAAATACATAGGCCGCTTTGTTGAACGGACCACCCATGTCAACTGCCATCATACCTGCTACGATGATGCCAAGAAGAACCTTACTGGAACCACTCATGTTTGTAAGAGCTGTGTTCAGTGCCGTGTTCAATGCTCCGATTGGAGGCTCTACGACAAACGTCATAACAAGTCCCACGATCAGAATGCCGAATACCGGATAGAGAAGGACTGGGGCAATTTTTTCCAGTGCTTCCGGAAGTTTTTCGAACAATTTTTTTAAGAGAAGAATAAGATAGCCTGCCAGAAAACCTGCTACTAATGCACCGAGGAAACCAGACTTGCCGTTTGCTGCAATTGCACCACCCACAAATCCGACTGCCAGACCAGGTCTGTCTGCAATGCTCATAGCAATAAATCCTGCCAGAACCGGAAGCATAAATCCAAATGCAAGATCTCCTATGGATTTCAGTGTTGCCGCCACCGGTGTGATCGAACCGAAACTCTGTCGTGCTTCTGCTGTCAATGATGTCATATCTACACAAAGTCCATCGATCAGGAATGCAAGAGCGATCAAAATACCGCCGCCTACGACGAATGGCAGCATGTGTGAAACACCATTCATCAACTGCATATAAATCTGATGGCCTTTGGAGCCTCCTGCTTTTTTCTCGGAAACTTCTGCATTTTCCGATGCAGTATAAACCGGTACATTTCCGGACATTGCCTGCTCTATCAGTTTATCCGCTTTGCTGATACCGTCAGAAACCTGAACTTCGATCAGCTTTTTACCATTGAATCGATCCATCGGAACTTTTGTGTCTGCTGCCACGATGATGCAGTCTGCATTTTTGATTTCTTCCGCAGTCAGCACATTTTTCGCTCCGCCAGAACCTCTTGTCTCTACTTTAATGAAACATCCTTTCGCTTTTGCAGCCTTTTCCAGACCTTCCGCTGCCATGTAAGTATGTGCGATACCGGTCGGGCATGCTGTGACAGCCAGAATACGGAACTGATCTTCCGAGGTCGCTTCGTCTGCTTTCAGTTTTTCATCCAGATCCGGTGCTTCCTGATCTGCTTCATCGACGATCTTCATAAATTCTTCCGGGCTTTTTGCATTCTGCAGTGCTCTGGAAAAATCCTCATCCATCAGAAGTACGGAAAGTTTGCTCAGTACGTCCAGATGTACGTTGTCTTTGGTATTCGGTGCTGCAATCAGAAAGATCAGATGTACCGGCTCTCCATCAAGAGAATCGTAATCTACACCGTCCTTTACAACCATCGCTGCCAGTCCCGGCTTATCTACAAATGCACCTTTTCCGTGAGGGATCGCAATCCCCTCTCCGACACCTGTCGTTCCTTCCTCTTCACGGCGGTATACTTCCTGGCGATAAGCTTCCAGGTCATTGATTTTTCCACTCTTTGCCATCAGTTCGACCATCTGGTCGAGAGCTTCGTTCTTGGATTTTGGAGCACCGTCGATCCTGATGCTTCGCTTATCCAGCAGTTCTGTGATTCTCATAAGTTCTCCTTTCTTACATTTCTTTTTTGTGATAGATTTTCTACAAGAAGCTAATTCAAAAATGCCATACGAATTGTTCCTCACTTCGACATCGTGCTTTCAGGCTTTTGACCCTGGCATCTTTATAATGTTTTATAAATCGCTTCTACTTCTTCTTTTGTGGCAAAATTCTCAGAAAATGCACTGGCACTTCCGGTGGAAACGCCCATTTTGAATGCATGTTCATAGCTGCCTTTCTGCATATAACCTGCAGTAAAACCAGCCACCATGGAATCTCCGGCTCCAACCGCATTGATCAGTTTACCTTTCGGTGCCGGGCTTTCATATACGCTGCCATCCTCAGCAAGAAGCACTGCACCTTTGCCTGCCATGGAAACCAGAACATTTCTTGCTCCCATCTCCTGTAACTTCTTCGCATATGGTGCTACCTGGTCACGCTCTCTGATCTCCACTCCAAAGATATCGCCCAGTTCATGATTGTTTGGTTTGATGAGGAACGGATGGTATTTCAGTACATTGACCAGAAGGTCTTTTGTCGCATCCACCACGATCATGACCTCTTTTTCTTCCAGACGTTCCATAATGTCACTGTAAATAGAATCCGGAAGACTTGCCGGGATGCTGCCTGCAAGGATCAGCACATCTCCCTTTTTCAGTGTATCCAGTTTCTTAAGCAATCTTTCAAGTTCTTCACTTCCGATCGAAGGTCCTGTGCCGTTGATCTCCGTTCCATCGATGGATTTGAGTTTGATGTTGATCCGGGAAAATCCATTCTCAAGCTGGATAAATTCGGATGTAATGCCCATCTTCTCGACTTTTCTGCGGATCTCCTCTCCGGTGAAACCGGCGATAAATCCAAGTGCCGTACTCTCAATGCCGAGATTTTTCAGAACGATAGAGACGTTGATCCCCTTTCCACCGGCAAACATCTGCTCTGAACAAGTGCGGTTTGTCATTCCCAGTTGAAAATCTTCCACACCTACGATATAATCCAGACAAGGATTAAATGTTACCGTATAAATCATATGCCTTACCTCTTTCTTTTGCACTTTTGTGTGCCTCTCTGTTTCATGATTGTATTATACAATCATATTCGTTCAATTTCAATCATACTAATTCACAAATTTTCCTTTCTGTTTTTGTATAGTTTTCACAAACGTTCAATTTCATTCATATTCGTTCAATTTGTATTCAAAATTTGCCATGATGTCAGGGTCAAATTTGTTGCTCGCCATTTATAGAAGTGGGAGTCTTCTCCGACTGAGATAAAAAAAACCACGCACCACCGACCGATTCAGTCAGTAAATGCTGTGGTTTCTTTTCTTTGCATTTTCAGATCAGTCCTCGTTTGCCCGCTTCCATCACGGCTCCTGCCTTATTGGAAACACCGAGTCTTTTGTAGATCTGCTGTGTATGATATTTTACATTAGCGGTTGTCATATTCAGCTCTGCCGCAATTTTTTCTTTTGACATTCCATCTGCCTGCAGTTTCAGGATTCGAAGCATTGTATCACTCAATGTGACTTCTTCCACACCCACTTTTAAATACGCCGGATAGAATCGTGCCATTTTTTCTGTCTCGTCCTGAACCTTTGCCCAGAATTGTTTATTTTTCCTTGTCTGTGCCGGATTTTTCTCCACTTCCGACGGCTTCCAGGAGGTCGCCTGAAGCAGAGGCCGGATAGCCGCACCTTCTCTTGTGATGATCCGTACAAAATGATATTCTTCTGCTTTTGTCAGTGCCTCGCCAAGTGTTTCATCCCATTTTTTCTCACCCATGCGGTACTGCGTGATCGCAAGAAGCAGTTTCACTTCTATATCAATGTAGGTACGCTGCATCACTTTTGCATAATAGGCACATTTCAAAAGCAGATGATAAGCCTGCTCGTTTCTGCCATTTTGCAGATACACACGCACTTTCGTAATATAATGAAAACGATCATAAATAGAGAATATCAGTTCTTCATCCGGTGCCTGGGCAAGCCATTTTGCAATCGCTGCTTTGTCCGCATCATATAATGCACAGCGAACGAGAAAGGTATCGATATTCGGCAGAATTCTTTCTGCATTTTCCTGCTGTGCTTTACCCTTGAATCTGGTCAGAAGCTCCTCCGCTTCTTTTACTTTTCCGGTAATAATATGAAGCCAGGCAAGCATGCCGTCTCCGACAAAACACTGCTCGATCTTGCCTCCTGCCTCCGCCTGCATTCTTCCCTTATTTGCAAGCATCGCAACTTCATAATTATCTCCGCCCTTTTCAAAAAAGCTTTCTGCAAGTGCCAAATTTACAAGCCCCTTACCATATTTTCCAAGTACAAATTCCACAATCTTGCCAATGCTTCCTGCAAGCTCCCGGTCACGCTTGCTCCACTCACAGAAATCCTTGCCGCCGTTCATTTGAGATGCCTGGTTGCTGGTAACGGAAAACTCCTGTATTTTTAATTCTTTATCCAAAAGAAGCAAATATGCATTTTTCAGAATCTCCACCATATGATCACTGCCACGGTGCGGAAGTCCGATATCCAGATACAGGATCTTTCCTTTCGCTGAACGCCGTTCACTTCCGGTATGTTCTTTTGCATATTTTTGAAGCTCCCGGTACCAGCGTTCGCTCTCTTCGGTATTTAAAAGCAGCGACTGCAGCATACTCATGCCACACATCAGTTCCGGGCTTTTGCATATTTTTTCTTCCGGCAGTTTAAGATAATACGGTTTCAGTTCATAATAATAAGCATTGTTTGGTGCTATCCGAACGTTATCGATCAGCACCGAGGCGATTCTTTCCGTGTCATTCACCTGTTGATACATGGAAAGAGCCTTTAACGGCTGCTTACTGATCTGGTAATAAAGTCCTGCATTTTCGTAAAGCTTACGGATCTGCTCTTTTGTGTATTTTCGCCTCAGCCTCCGGATCATGCTGATCCGCATTTGATTTCTGAGTTTGTAGACCGTTTCACTTCCGTTTCGGACAATATCCATGAAATTACCGATCCACTGAATCCTTCCAAGAAGCGATTCTACATCATTGCGTCCGGTGATCATCTCCGCCATATATACGGTAAAATCTTCCACAATTGCAACTTCCATCAGAAATTCCTGTATTGATATTTCCCAGCGGTCATAGACATGATATTCCAGATAATCCCACATCTGGCTCAGTGCCTCTCCCACCATCGTCCGGTATTCTTCATCTGAAAACGGTTTCGTGACATCCTTTTCATCCTGCCCCATACGCATCTGCCAATAGACACTATTTGTGATGCTCCAGCCGATCGGCATACCAACGCAGTATGCTTTTTCTTTTGCCAGCTGTTCTTCACTGAAGATCATCCCGGTCATGGCAATATACTGATCTGCCTGATCTTCATCAAACAGCAGCTCCTGCTCACCGATCACATAGAAGACTTCACGATACCGCACAGCAGTCAGCCACGGCGGTACCGCACAGCGTCCGCTCAAAATCAGCCACACATCCTCACGCTCCACAAGTTCGATGATCGCTTCCCGGATCTCCTCAGTATCATTCTGCATCGCCATATCGTGCAGACTGTTGATCACCACGGTTTTCCGCTGCTTGGAAACCTTGATCTCACGCAGCTCCTCCACTGTTACCAAACCAGCGTTAAACAGCGTATATTTCCGGTTCTTCAGATATCGCATGACCAGTTCCGTTTTGCCGCAACCGCTGACCCCATAAATATACGCTGTTATATTCTCTTCATCTGCCGCTTTCAGCCGCCTGATTGCACGGCGGGGTTTTACATAGCAGATTTTCTCCCCTTGCATCATCTCTTCCCACATGCTGTTTTCTGCCAATGCAACACCCCGCTTTCTCTGTTGTTTTACTACGTTTTATGTTTATAAGTTCCTCTTCCCAAGAAAAAGTATAGCAATTTTTCCGTGTTTTGTACACTATCCAAACGGCTAGTTTTTTTCTGAAAAGCAAGGAAAATTTGCAGGATTGTGAGAGTTACCTTGTAACGGAGCAATTTTCAGGCATACATTGAAGTCAAAAGTTTTTTATTTAATCAGATATTTTTCAGCAATCTCTTTTAATTTCTCCGGTGTCTTTTCATACCATGTGGCAAACACGGTGTTTTCCTGCTGAACGGTTTTTCCAACTTCCATGAGAAAGTCCGGGATATCGCTTTCTTTGATCATGCCCCAGGATTCACCAAATGCCTCCTGCCCCTGTCTGTCACAGCCGTTCACATGAAGCGTAAATACCGGCTCTGTCACACCGTCTATTCTCTTTACTCCGCCGTGGAAACCGATCTTTCCAATCTGATGTGTCCCACAGGATGAAGTACATCCGGAAATATGGATCTGCGGCAGTACACCGTCCGCAAAATCATATTCTTCTGCTGTCTCAACCAGTCTTCTTAAAAGTCCCTGGGAATCACGCACACCAACCTGGCAAATCGTTGCTCCGATACAGGATACGGAACTTTCGAATAAAGTTTCTGCTCCGTCATCCGTAGCTGCAAGCACTTTTTCTGCTTCTTTTGCCGTCAGGTTGATGATATAGACTGTCTCATCCGGTGAAATACGGATTTCTGCATCCGATACATCTTTGATGCTTTCATAGATCTCGCCAAATTTTGACACTTTCGGCACACCGCCGATCGGATGATATTTTACTGCATACAGTCCCGGCTGTTTCTGTGCCACGATTCGTTTGTTTTCTGTCTGAAGTTCACCGTCGGCTGCTTTTTCTGTACCGGAAACAGCAAGGTTCAGATCCAGTTTTTCATTTTTCTTTACTTCTTCGAGTTTCTCCAGAAATGCCTTCACATAGCCTTCGCTTCCCAGTTTTTCCTGCATATAACGTGTTCTGGCTTTTCCGCGGTTCTCATAGTTTCCGTATGCCAGGAAGGTATTGACCATCGCCTGCACATAATACAGGATCTGTGACGGCTCTACGTTTTCTGCCACTTTCACACCCATGCGTGGATTGTTGCCCAGTCCGCCCGCACTATATACGGTAAATGTTCCGTCCTCTGTTGCTACAAATCCAAGATCACGGAAGGTCGCATGTGTCACATTGACCGGAGAATTGGAAAATCCGACTTTCAGTTTTCGCGGCATGGTCACTTTATCTGCGTTTTTCAGAAGATAATCAGACACAGCCTCTGCATACGGCAGTACGTCAAAATATTCTCCCATTTCTACGCCGGAAAGCGGAGAGCACATCACATTTCGCGGGAAATCTCCGCCACCGCCTTTTGTGATGATACCGACATCCACTGCTTTTTCCATGATGTCACAGACACTGTCTTTGTCCAGATCATGCAGCTGCACTGCCTGGCAAGTCGTAAAATGTGCTTTGTCCACATGATACTGTTCTACCATCTCTGCGATAAATTTCAGTTTTTCTTTTGTCAGTCTTCCGCCCGGCATACGCAGACGCAGCATGCTTGCCTCACCGCCTTTCTGGGCATAGCTTCCGTATCCTCCAGAAAATCCTTTGTATTCTTTCACGCTTACTTCTTTCGCATAAAATTTTTCTGTCATCTCCCTGAATTTGGGAAGAGATGCTCTCCATTCCTGAATCAGCTGTTCCATACTTGTTCTCCTCATATTATTTATTCTTTTGTTTTAAACAAATGATGTCATAAAGATACTCCTGAGCAGATTTTCACTCCTGCCACCGCTTAGTGCTCCGTGCAGTTGAAGCGGGGGAATGCTTCTCTGCGGTAAAGTTATACAAATTGCTTTTTGCAGAGTAAGACACTCAATTTTACATCACGCTTTCTTTATACCATAATTTCAGTATGTTTCATATGTATTATTTGAAATTCTTTTAAATTTCTCCGAAAATCATCGGACGTTTCGGTGGTTGCGTCTCTGAAAACCGGTATGCACGCAGGAATCTCTCTTCTGCCTGCCCGGCTTTTTCCTGATCATTTGCATGCAGAACCGCCAGTGTCTCGCCTTTTTCGACATAATCTCCGACTTTCTTTTTCAGCTCCAGTCCTACCGAAAGGTCGATCACACTGTCTTTTGTCTCTCTTCCGCCGCCAAGAAGCAGGGAGCAGACTCCGATTTCATCACACTGGATATGAGAAATATAGCCGCTCTGCGGCGATGGTACTGCAATCTGCATAGAGGCTGCAGGCAGTTTCTCCGGATGAGAAACTTCTTCTCCTGTGCCGCCCTGTGCTTTGACAAATGCTTCCAGTTTTCTAAGTGCATCTCCATTCTGGATGGACTGCCGCAGCATTTTTTCTGCGGAAGCGACATCTTCTGCCTTTTTGCCGGCGATCAGCATCCGGCTTCCGAGTGCCAGAACCAGCTCCGTGAAATCTTCCGGGCCGCTGCCGTTCAAAGTTGCGATCGCTTCCTTTACTTCCAGAGCATTTCCGATTGCATAACCAAGCGGCTGATCCATATCGGTGATCAGTGCATGCATCTGACGCCCTGCATTTTTGCCGATCGTCACCATCTCTTCTGCCAGAGCAAACGCATCTTCTTCGCTTTTCATAAAAGCTCCGCTTCCGGTCTTGACATCCAGAACAATCGCATCGGCACCGGCAGCCAGTTTCTTGCTCATGATCGAGCTGGCGATCAGTGAAAGATTGTCCACGGTCGCCGTCACATCCCGCAGGGCATAGAGTTTTTTGTCAGCCGGAGCCAGATCTGCCGTCTGTCCCATGATCGAAATGCCGATCGTATTGACATTCTTTATAAACGTTTCAACCGGGATTGCCGTTGAAAATCCGGAAAAGCTCTCCAGCTTGTCGATCGTGCCGCCGGTATGCCCAAGGCCTCTGCCGCTCATTTTCGCTACCGGAATTCCACAGGAAGCTACAAGCGGAACAAGTGCCAGCGATGTCTTGTCCCCAACACCTCCTGTCGAATGCTTGTCAACTTTAATCCCATGGATTGCCGAAAGATCCAGCCTCTCTCCGCTGTCCGCCATGGCAAGCGTCAGATTTAAGGTTTCCTGTTCATTCATCCCTCGAAAATAAATCGCCATCATCAGTGCTGACATCTGATAATCTGGGATTTCCCCATTTGTATAACTTCGGATCATCCAGTCAATTTCTTCTTTTGCTAATCTTTCCCCATCTCGCTTTTTCCTGATCAGATCATACATTCTCATAATAAAACCCCCAATCCGCAGAAAAAATCTGATATCCTGCACCTCTGCTGTCCGCCGGAAGCTGTATCAGACCAAACGCACAAAACGCCGGCTTTCGCCAGCGTTTTGCTTACTTAGTTAAAATATACCATTTCATCTGCCGGCGGTTCGCACGGTTCTACCTTGCTTGCATACAGCACAGGACCTTTTCCGCGATAAAACTTATCGTATTCAAATGCTACCCTTGCAGTGACCATAACCCACTGTCCATGTTTCAGCTGCGGAGCGATCGGACTCTTACAGATGTAGCCGATCATCTGCATATCATCTGCACAGCAGGTCATCGCTTTTCTTCCCGGCACAAAATAAGGTGCCTCTTTGTTTTTGCTCTTCATGGCACGAGCCTTGAACTTCACCGTTTTCCCCACGTATTTGTCCGGATGGTCATCCATATCCACATAGAAGATACCGTAATCCACATCTTCTATTTCGATAATCGGAGCATCCATATCGTACGGCGTGTTTTCCTCAAACAGGTCGATCAGTTCACCATCCTCATCCTCAAAGCTGATATCACAGGAAGGATTGACAACCTTGATGCCTCTTCGATAATTGGTCAGCGGATCACTTGATTTACAGCGATTGAAGATCACCATATCTGCATTCTGCACCATCTCTGAGAACAGAGACTGCATATTTGCACGGTAGATCTGATAGCTGCTGCCGTCTACGATCACGATCTCCTGAGAAATGCCCCATCCAAGCGGCAGTTTCATCGCACGCAGTTTGTTGACACCCCAGAGCGGATTGTACTCAAGCAGCACTCGCTCCGGATGATATTTGCGATGCAGAACACGGAGGTTCTCAAATGTAAAATCCTCCGGCTCTTCAATCTTCTCGACAACCGTGTTGTATTTCAGAAGTTCTTTCTCGTCGTACTCCTCCTCACCCTCTTCGCAGGTGATCAGGAGTGTTGTTCCTTCTATTTGAAAGTAATCCTGTTTCGCAGTAAAATCCAGAAAAGAAGTTTTGCCGCTCTCCAGGACACCGGTCACAAGATAAACCGGTGTTGAAATATTAAAATCACTCATCTTTTTTTACCTTGTTCCTTATTTCGCAAACCACAGCTGCTCTAATTTTGCTTCATCCAGTTTGGAACCGATCACGCAGATACGTCCTGTGTATTCTGCACTTCCCTTGCGGATATCCACTTCTTCCGGAACCATGTCAAAATAAGTCCAGACACCGTCTTCGCTCTCCAGCATACCTTTTGCACGCAGGATCATTCCGTAAGAATCGTCTTCTGACAGAGTTTTCAGAATCTTTTCAATCTCTTCACGGCTGTATTTACGGACGGTTTCCTTACCCCAGCTTGTAAATACCTCATCTGCGTGATGATGGTGATGATGATGTCCCTCGTGGTCATGGCAGCCACAGGTGCAGCCCTCTCCATGGTCATGGTGATGCTCATGACCCTCGTGGTTATGATGATGTTCATGATCGTGATGATGCTCATGCTCTTCGTGATCGTGATCATGGCAGCCGCAGGTGCAGCCCTCTCCATGGTCATGGTGATGCTCATGATCGTCGTGGTCATGATCCTCTTCTACATGAGAAAGGTCGATCTTCATTCCTTCGATCGTGTCCAGGATCTTCTGTCCACCCAGATCTTCCACCGGTGTTGTGATGATCGTAGCATCCGGATTCAGTTCACGGATCAGTTCGATGGCAGCTTCGATTTTTTCCGGTGTTGCCTTCTTTGTATCGGTACGGCTCAGGATGATCGTGCCGGCTGCTTCTACCTGATTCTTGAAGAATTCACCAAAGTTCTTCAGATACATTTTGCATTTCAGAACATCGACAACCGTAACGGCACTGTTCAGTTTCACTTCTCCGTCTGCTTCCAGATGCAGATTTTCAACTGCATGGATAACGTCAGAAAGTTTGCCGACACCTGACGGCTCGATCACGATGCGATCCGGGTGATATTTCTCTACCACTTCTTTCAAAGCAGTTCCGAAATCTCCTACCAGAGAGCAGCAGATACAGCCGGAATTCATTTCTTTGATCTCGATTCCTGCATCTTTCAAAAATCCACCGTCAATACCGATCTCGCCGAATTCATTCTCAATCAATACCACCTGCTGTCCTTTAAATGCATCCTGTAACAGTTTTTTGATCAGGGTCGTTTTACCTGCACCCAAAAAACCGGAAATAATATCAATCTTTACCATAATAACTTCTACATCTCCTTTATCCATTTCTTCCATCCAGCGGACGACATTCTGCCCCGATTATACAACCTGATTTTGATTCTGTAAAGCAGACACCAGATTTGTCAGGCATTCAGAATGGCATTTATTTTCTCATCTTTTTCTTCTTTTGTGATAATGCCCATCTCGAACTGCTGCTCGATTTTTTTGATCTCTTCAAAATTTTCTACTTTTTTCCTGGCAATATTCAGCTTCTGCTCATATTCTTCCTTAGAAATAATTTCCATGGCAAGTGCTTTGTCGAGAACGCCTTTTTCCTGTTCAAAAGACTCTTCCGCTTTTGTCTTTTCACGAAGAAGTGTATTCTGTTTTGCTCTCTTCTCTACTTCCGCCAGCTGATTTTCCAGCTCCTTTTTCTTTGCCTGATCCTGTTTGATGATCGTCAGGAAATCAGAAACATCAAACACCGGCTCTTCGTCCTCATCAGATTCTTCTGCAACTTTATCTTCTGCCGGCTCTTCGGATACTTCTTTTTCTTCGTCGATCGTTTCTGCTGTATCTTCTGCTTTCACTTCATCGATGGTTTCATCAGCTGCTTCTTCTTTTGCTTCATCGACCGTTTCAGCTGCTGCTTCTGCCTTTACTTCGTCAATTGCTTCTTCCTTCACTTCATCGATCACTTCTGAAGATTCTGTTGCTTCGGCTGCTTCATTTTCTGCTGTTTCCGGTTCTGCATCATCCATATCTGCTACAAATTCTGCATATTTCTTTCCGATCTGCAGATACTGTGCATCCATTTCTTTCTCTAATTCACGGATCTGTCTTTTCAGACCGGTGATCTCCATTGTATCCTGTACACTTGTCTCAACAACTGTTTTTACATTGTTTGCTGATGCGGCAATGTTTTCTCCCACATCCTGTACCTTTTTTAAAGCTTTGTCAAAAAATCCCATGATATCAACCCCTGTCTTATTGTGTGTAAATGCACATCGATTCTGCTAAGTAAATATCATCCAAACCGACCAGAATCGCATGCCAAGTCTCGCATACGTTCGACTTGATTTTAGAGTTCTATGTCTAATATAACACACCCGAATCATTCTAACAAGTCCAAAGGCGTACACCGGAGAAAAAAGCACAGCCAATTTTTGATTCCTGAACTCAACACAAATTACGGTCAACAAGTGGGACTTCTCTTTTGTGCAAACTGCACGAAAAAAAGCACCGTCCCCGATGCTCTCTACTTGTCATCCAAAACAGTGCTTTTATAGTGCGCGATCAGGGGTTCGAACCCTGGACACCCTGATTAAGAGTCAGGTGCTCTGCCAGCTGAGCTAATCGCGCATATCTTGTGTTGTGTTACCTCGAACGCAAGACATATTATAATATACGGTTTTACAAATTGCAAGCTTTTTTTTAAGTTTTTTTATAGTTTTTTTTAAGAAAGAACACTTGAACTAATTTTCCGTGCCTTTTATAATTAGAAGTAACTCGTTTTTTAAACATTTTATAAGGGGGATGCCCATGAATCTGGAGAAACAAAACAAATCGGATGATGACATCAAGAAAAATAAATTTACGGCCAATAACCGGTATTTTACAATCTGTATTTATACGATGTTTGTCATCTTTTTCGGTGCGATCATCATCAATCTGATCACATCCTGGAACACGACACTGAAAAATATTGAAAAAGGTCTGGCGGTTCTGATGCCGTTTATCATCGGTGCTCTGATTGCCTACATACTGAACCCGGCAGTTGCCCGCTTTTACAAGCTGTTCCGTGATAAATGTAAGATTAAAAGTGATGCTCTTTGTAAGATCCTGGCGATCATCACTGCTTATGTTCTTGTGATCGGCATCATTGTGATCGTACTTTTCGGTGTTATCCCGCAGATTATCACCAGTTTGACGGATCTGGTCAATTTTATTCCGACTGCGGCACAGCAGCTTTATCATTTCTTTGATACTTTAGAAGAGCGTTTCCCTTCGCTGGATACGGAAGTGCTGAGAAATACGATCAACAATGCGATCCCGAACTTTATCAACTATGCGAAGGATTTTGCCGCAAATATGATACCGGCACTGTATTCGATCTCCATGTCCATCCTTAAATGGGTGCTGAACCTCTTTATTGCGATCATGGTTTCCATTTATATGCTGGCAGACAAACGTCCTCTGGTCAATTCCTGCAAAGCAGTTGTTTATGCCTTTGTTCCGGTAAAATATATTCAGCTGATCCTGGAAGTTTCTGCAGAAGCCAATCGTCTGTTCAGCAGTTTTATCGTCGGAAAGGCGATCGACTCTACGATCATCGGAGTGCTCTGTTTTGTACTGATGCTGATCCTGAGACTTCCTTATGCCGTGCTGATCAGCGTAATCGTCGGAATCACAAACATGATCCCTTATTTTGGTCCATTCATCGGTGCCATTCCAAGTGCGATCATCCTGCTTTTTATCAGTCCGCTCAAAGCCGTGATCTTTGTTGTCATGGTATTTGTATTACAGCAGTTTGACGGTCTGATCCTCGGACCGAAAATCCTCGGAGATTCTACCGGTCTGAAGCCGCTGTGGATCATCTTCGCCATCACGGTCGGCGGCAGTATTGCCGGGGTCCTTGGTATGTTCCTCGGTGTTCCGGCAGTCGCATTTATACGCTATCTGATCCAGCGTCTTATCAACCATCAGCTTCAAAAGCGTGACGAATCACTTCCGGAACATCTGCAGCCGTTTGAGTTTGATGGTACAAAGCACTGATGTAAAGTAAAAATCTGCTGGCTGCCTGCGGAAAATCGAAAACGTTCCGCATCAAAAAATAGTCCGAAACAACATAAGGCGTTTACACCGGAAATTCTCCGCTGTAAACGCCTTATGTTTATTTTTTCTTTTTTTCATCCCCGATCAGGTGCTTTACTTCCTGAAAAGATTTCTGCATGGTCACCAGTTTCTTGTTCAGCTTTTTCTTTTCATAGACTGCCATGCCAATGCGATCACGGACATTCTGTCTTCGTGCCATTTTGCCTCCGGCCGGAACGGATATCCCGGCTTTTATTTTTTTCTATATAATATGACTCGAAAGCCCGAAGAGCATCTTTTTTTCAGATCAACCCGTTAAAATGAAATACATTTACCGGCTGATGATCATTTTATAGATTGGATTTCCCATACTTGAGAATTTTTCTTCGTACTCGGTCATCACGTTGCCTTCATTCATGTTTTCATCATGATGCAGGTCAAAGGTGCAGCCGTCCAGGTTCCAGCCGGCGATCTCCCTTTGTTCCAGTGCAAAATCAAACAGTCCGCGATTATCGGTCTTGAATTCTACTTTGCCATCCGGCACAAGGATCTGGTCATAGCGTGCCAGAAATTCTTTTGACGGCAGTCTGCGTCTTGCATGGCGATCCTTCGGCCATGGATCCGAGAAATTCAGGTAGATCTTTGCCACTTCGTCTTTTGCAAAGATTTCCGGAAGTTCACTGGCATCGATACACAGATAGAGCAGATTCGGCAGGGCTTCTTCTGTCGGAAGCTGCTCTCTTTTCTGTACGGCACGCAGAAGAACGCTCGTATAACGCTCGATTCCGATGTAGTTGATCTGTGGATTTCTCTTTGCCATCTCAGTGATAAACTGCCCTTTTCCCATCCCAACTTCGATATGGATCGGATTTTCATTTCCAAATACTGTATTCCATTTTCCTTTTTTATCTGCCGGTTCTTTGATTACCCAGTCACAGTTTCTGATCACTTCATCCGCTCCCGGTATATTTCTTAAACGCATTTATTTTCCTCCAATTTTATGTTTGTGCAAGCACATCGTGCTTTCAGGCTTTTGACCCTGGCATTTATGACATTGAGATTTGTCAGTAACTGATGCCATACGGATTGTTCCGTACTGCGTACTCTCACAAGCAAGCTTGCATCGTCTTTTTTACCTTTTGGCCCTGGCATCATATAAATTTTATATACTAGGTATCACTGACTTTCTTCTGAGTTATACCCATGTATTCTATCATATCCATTCTAATTGTGCAAAACAACCATAAAATTTTTTTATTTTTTTGAGAATTTTGCATATGGAAATCAAGTGGAAATCGTGTATAATGTAAGCTGTCAGACGGAGTGAAAAAAGGACTACCTATTATAATAGGTACCTGTGAACATGATTTTACGGTTGTCTGGCAATAATCATATAAAAGCAGAAGTGTCAGGGCAATAAACTTCTGCAGTTTTTTTGTGGGCTGGGCTGTGCTTTTGCATATGTTCAGCTTGAATTTCAAAGCTGCAACTATACTATACTAAAGGAGGGATGCACATGGATCTCGTCATCAAGCGTCTGTCTTCAATCGAAGAGGCCTCAGCCGGTATCATTGAGGCTGCCGAGAACGAAAAGAAGGCACTGGAACAGCAGATGCGTGAACGTATTCAGGCATTTGATGAAGAGGCTGAGAAAGCTACGCAGGAGAAGCTTGATCAGATTCGTTCCAGCTTAAATGAAGAAATGCAAAAAAGTCTTGCCGATCTGCAGAAAGCAACTGAAGATTCAATTCAGGCAATCGAAAATGATTACAATCAGAATCATGAAAAGCTTGCTGCCGGATTGATCGCAAAAATGATCGAGGAGTAAAATTATGGGAAATCTGTTAGCCTACAGCGGTACAGCGACCAAGATTCGCGGTATGCGAAGGAAGCTTCTGACCGCTAAAGATTTTCAGCATCTCGCCTCTTTGACATCCGTTTCCGATGCCATCGGATTTCTGAAAACAAAGTCCGCCTATGCTGGTATTTTCGCAAATTCCAACGAAAATTCCCTGCACCGCGGAGAGATCGAGAAAATGCTCACAAACGCAATCTACACGGATTTCCAGAGTATCTACCGTTTCGCAACCATACATCAGCGTAAAATCCTGGATCTGTACTTCCGCAGATACGAGATTGGACTTCTGAAAACCTGTATGCGAATGGTATTTGACCACAGAGATGTTGAATTGAATTTCGATATTTTCAAGGATTTCTTTGAAAAACACTCGGACATCAATTTGACCGCTCTTTCCAACTGTAAAACTCTGGATGAGTTTGTAAGCCTTCTGAAAGGAAGCATCTACTATCGTCCTTTATCTCTTCTCTCCGGTCTGTCCGAACCTACTTTGTGGGATTACGAGATGGCACTTGACCTGTGCTATTTCAAATGGTTCTGGGACAGCCGCAAAAAGGTTCTGACTCGTGACGAAGAAAGAATCTTTATGGACGATTACGGTGTCAAAATGGATTTGCTGAACATACGTTGGATTTATCGTTCCAAGCATTTTTACAACATGAGCAATGCGGACGTCTATGCACATCTGATCGGTATCCAATACCGTCTTCAGACCTCTCAGATCAAAGAGATGGTCGAAGCTGCAACTACAGATGAACTGACCGCAGCCATCAGAAATACTTACTACGGACGACATTTCCCGGAGGAAGCAAAACTTTCACTGGACGATGCCTATTATCAGATCCGTTATCGTGTTCAGCGTAAGAACGCAAAGGAGGATCCATTCTCCATTGCAGTTATCATTTCATATCTCTATGAGAAAGAACATGAGGTTGACGACCTCACAACCACGCTTGAGTGCATCCGATACGGTCTTCCGACCAGTGAGACGCAAAAATATATTTCAAATCTGAAAAGGGGGTGTAATCGTTGATTGAGAAAATGAAATTTCTGAGCGTTACCGGTCCGAAAGAAGACATCGACCGTGTGGTGAATGACTATTTATCCAAATACGAAATTCATCTGGAAAATGCTCTTTCCGAGCTTAAGACTGTCAAGTCTCTTCGTCCTTATATTGAGATCAATCCTTATAAAGACAAGCTCACAAAAGCAGAAGAATTCGCTTCCATGCTCGGTACGGATAAAAATCAGGAAAACCCAACCGGCACTATTTCGATTGAAGAAGCTTCTGAGACTCTCGCAACTCTGGAAAGCAAATTTTCTGATATTTATACAAGAACCAATGCTCTGGAAGCAAAGAAGGAAGATCTGAAAGCTTCTTATGAACGTTTAAGACCGTTCCTTGGATTCGATTTTGATATTCACAGCGTACTGCAGTTTAAGTTTATCAAATATCGTTTCGGTAAGATCACACGCGATTACTACAAAAAACTGGAGCACTATGTCTACGAAAATCTGGACACCGTGTTCTATCGCTGCAGCGAAGATGAGCAGTATGTATGGGGTGTTTACTTTGTGCCGGCGGGCAGAGCCGGACAGATCGATGCCGTATTTTCTTCCCTGCACTTTGAACGCATCCACCTTCCGGATGAATACGAAGGTATTCCACAGGAAGTCGGTACAAAACTTCAGTCTGATATCCATGATCTTGATGTCCAGCTTCAGGAGTGCCGTGAAGAAAGTGCGAAACTGCTCAACGAGTACAAAAACAAAGTCCTGCTTTGCAGAGACAAATTCCGTTCACTCACTTCAAACTTTGATGTGCGTAAACTTGCAGCCTGCACAAAAGAAGGTAAACAGGTCTTCTACATTCTGTGTGGCTGGATGACGGAAAGCGATGCCGCTCGTTTTGAAAAAGACGTAGCCGATGACAAGAATCTGTTCTGTCTGATCGAAAGCAATGAAGATCAGGATAAAGACAGCACACTGACACCGCCTACCAAATTGAAAAACCCTGGTATCTTCCGTCCGTTTGAATTATTCGTTCGTATGTACGGTCTTCCGTCTTACAATGAGATCGACCCGACCATCTTCGTAGCACTGACCTATTCCTTTATTTTCGGTGCCATGTTCGGTGATGTCGGTCAGGGACTCTGCCTGGTGATCGGCGGTGCCCTGCTCTACCATTTCAAAAAAATGGAACTCGCAGCATGCTTAAGCAGTGCCGGAGTCTTCTCTACGATCTTCGGTTTCCTGTTCGGCAGTTTCTTCGGTTTTGAGGATGTCATACCTGCACTCTGGATGCATCCGAAGGATGCAATGACAACGCTTCCGTTTATCGGTACTATGAACACCGCTTTCGTTGTTGCCATCGCATTTGGTATGTTCCTGATCCTGACAACGATGGTTCTGCATATTATCAATGCAGTCCGCAGAAAAGATGCTGAGAACATCTTCTTTGATACAAACGGTATCGCCGGTTTTGTATTCTACGGTGCGATCGTTGCAGTCGTTTTCTTATTTATGACAGGTCATGCCATCCCGGCAGCCGGTGTTCTGGTGGTTATGTTCCTCATTCCGCTGATCCTGATCGGCTTCAAAGAGCCGCTCGGTAAACTGGTCGAGAAAAAAGCAGATGCTATGCCAAAAGAAAAAGGCATGTTCCTTGTAACTGCATTTTTCGAACTGTTTGATGTATTACTGAGCTACTTCTCCAACACACTGTCTTTCGTGCGTATCGGTGCTTTCGCCGTCAGCCACGCAGCTATGATGGAAGTAGTCCTGATGCTTGCCGGAGCCGAATCCGGAAACATCAACTGGATCGTTATCGTACTTGGTAACGTTTTTGTATGTGCAATGGAGGGTCTGATCGTTGGTATCCAGGTACTTCGTCTGGAATACTACGAAATGTTCAGCCGTTTCTATAAAGGCGAAGGACATCCATTCACACCATTTGTTAAAAAATCCGTTGATTAACATTTAAAAGCAAAATAACGGAAATAAAATATTTTATATTTGTGAGTTCATAATCACACACGATTAAGGAGGAAATTACTATGTCAACTATTACAAAATTCATTTTTATCGCAGCACTGCTTCTGAGCATCGTCGTACCAACCGCAGCATTTCTGATCGGTGAAAAGAACCGTGGACGCTTCAAAACCACACTTGGCATCAACTGCTTCCTCTTCTTTGGAACCATGGCTCTTGCCGTTATCATGATCTTCACAGGCGACGGTTCTGTAGCACTGGCAGCTGATACTGCTTCTGCATCTGCAAGCGGTCTGGCAGCTGGTATGGGTTATCTGGCAGCTGCACTGGTAACCGGTCTTTCCTGCATCGGTGGTGGTATCGCCGTTGCAAACGCAGCAAGTTCTGCTCTGGGTGCTATCAGTGAAGACGGAAGCATCTTTGGTAAATCCATGATCTTCGTAGCCATGGCCGAAGGTATCGCTCTGTACGGTCTGATCATCTCCTTCATGATCCTTGGTAAACTTTAATTTCCTGTTCGCATATCAGGAGGCAATTAATTTATGAAAATGTTCTTAATCAGTGATAACGTCGATACCCTGACCGGCATGCGTCTGGCAGGTGTTGAAGGCTGTATCGTGCACGAACGTGCGGAACTTCGTAAAGCACTGGAAGATGCAATTGCCAATAAAGAAAACGGTATTATTCTCCTGACCGAAAAATTCGGTCGGGAGTTTCCGGATATTATTGATGATGTCCGCTTAAACCGCCGTCTTCCACTTCTTATCGAAATCCCTGACCGCCACGGTACCGGCCGCAAACCGGACTTTATCACTTCCTATGTAAGCGAAGCAATCGGAATAAAATTATAAAGAAGGTGAGATATTTTGACTACGGAAGAAAAGCTTAAATATTTTGAAGAATCTTCTCTGGAAGAGGCCAGAAAACAGGCTTCTGCCATGATCGAAGAATATAAGGTAAATCTGGACAAGGTAGAAAAAGAACACAAAGCAACCACACTTCGCCAGTCTGATTTACAGTTAAAAACAGAAAGCGACAATCTGAAGAGAAATAACAATATGGCTCTTTCCAAAGAGCAGCTTCAGATCAAGCGTAAGATCACACAGAAACAGAATGAACTGAAAGAAAAGCTTTTTGTCGAAGTAAAACAGCAGCTTGAAGATTACATGACTACTTCAACATATCAGCAGCTGCTGATCAAACAGATCAAAAACATTCAGAAAGAGGCTGGTTCCGGAAAACTGATCCTTTACATTGACCCTGCAGACTCCGACAAACGTTCCAGTCTCCAGGCCGCAACCGGAGCTCCTATTACCGTTTCTGAATATTCCTTTATGGGCGGCACAAGAGCCGTTCTTCAGGATCGCAACATCCTGATCGACAATTCTTTCGCTTCCAAACTGGAAAAGTTAAAAGCAGACTTCTCATTTAACGGAGGTGCTACAAATGCATAAAACAGGTACTATTTACGGCATTAACGGTCCTGTTATTTACCTGAAAGGCAACACAGGATTTCAGATGGCTGAAATGGTCTACGTCGGAAAAGAACGTCTGGTAGGCGAAGTTATCCGTCTGACAAACGATATCACGACCATTCAGGTCTTCGAGGAAACCACAGGACTTCGTCCTGGTGACCCGGTAGAAGCTACCGGCGATGCTATTTCCGTAACACTTGGCCCTGGTATCCTCAACAATATTTTTGACGGTATCGAGCGTCCGTTAAGTGAGATTGCAAAATCCTCCGGTAAATACATCAGCCGTGGTGTCAGCGTTGATTCTCTGGATACGGAGAAAAAATGGAAGACACATATCACCGTAAAACCGGGTGAATTTGTTTCTGGCGGCACGATCATCGCAGAAGTTCAGGAAACACAGGCAATCGTCCACAAATCCATGGTTCCTCCGAACATTTCCGGTACTGTGCTGGAAGTTGCAATGGATGGAGAATACACGATCAACGAACCGATCGTAACCGTTCAGCTTGCAAACGGAAAAGAAGAAAAACTGACACTGGCCCAGAAATGGCCGATCCGTGTTCCGCGTCCGACTGCTGCAAGATTCGCAGCAAGCAAACCGCTGATCACCGGACAGCGTATCCTCGATACTCTGTTCCCGATCGCCAAAGGTGGTACTGCTGCTATTCCTGGCGGTTTCGGTACCGGAAAAACCATGACACAGCATCAGATCGCCAAATGGTCCAACGCCGACATCATCATCTACATCGGCTGCGGTGAGCGTGGTAACGAGATGACACAGGTTCTGGAAGAGTTCTCTGAACTGGTTGACCCAAGAAGCGGCAAACCTCTGATGGACCGTACTACTCTGATCGCCAATACTTCCAACATGCCGGTAGCTGCCCGTGAGGCTTCTATCTATACCGGTATCACACTGGCTGAGTATTACCGCGATATGGGTTACGACGTTGCGATCATGGCAGACTCCACTTCCCGTTGGGCTGAGGCACTTCGAGAGCTGTCCGGACGTCTGGAAGAAATGCCTGCAGAGGAAGGTTTCCCTGCTTACCTGGCATCCCGCCTTTCCGCTTTCTACGAGCGTGCCGGCATGATGCAGACCTTAAACGGCTCCGAAGGAAGTGTTTCCATCATCGGTGCGGTTTCCCCTCAGGGCGGTGACTTCTCCGAACCGGTCACACAGAATACCAAACGTTTCGTACGCTGCTTCTGGGGACTGGATAAATCCCTGGCATATGCAAGACATTTCCCGGCTATCCACTGGCTGACCAGTTACAGTGAATATGTAAATGACCTGGCACCATGGTACCGTGACAATGCCGACAAGAATTTCGTAGACGAACGAAATCAGCTGATGGCGATCCTGAACCAGGAAAGCAACCTGATGGAGATCGTAAAACTGATTGGTAGTGATGTACTTCCGGATGACCAGAAACTGACACTGGAGATCGCCAGAGTCATCCGTCTGGGATTTCTTCAGCAGAATGCATTCCACAAAGACGATACCTGTGTTCCGATCCGCAAACAGTTCCTGATGATGGACCTGATCCTGTATCTGAACACAAAGGCAAAAGCCCTGGTTACCATGGGTATGCCGATGTCCATTTTGAAAGAAAGCAACATTTTTGACCGCATCATTTCCGTGAAATACGATGTTCCAAATGACCGTCTGGATATGTTCGATGACTACCGCAAAGAAGTCGATCGTTTCTATGACGAAGTACTTGAAAAGAACGCTTAGGAGGAAAAGAAATGTCAATAGAATATTTAGGCCTGAACGAGATTAACGGCCCTCTGGTCGTTTTGGAAGGCGTGCAGAATGCCTCCTTTGAAGAAATCGTAGAGATCGTTGTGGATAACAACGAAAAGAAACTCGGTCGTATCGTAGAGCTCTACGAAGACAAAGCCGTTATCCAGGTATTTGAGGGAAATGAAGGTATGTCCCTTAAAAATACCCACACAAAGCTGACCGGACATCCAATGGAGCTTGCCGTATCACTGGACATCCTCGGCCGTACCTTCAATGGTATCGGACAGCCGATCGATGGTCTGGGTGATATCTATCCGGAAGCACACATCAATGTAAACGGTCTGCCGCTGAACCCGGTTACCCGTGAATATCCGCGTAACTACATTCGTACCGGTATTTCCGCGATCGATGGTCTGACCACTCTGATCCGCGGACAGAAGCTTCCGATCTTCTCCGGAAACGGTCTGCCACATGACCGTCTGGCAGCTCAGATCGTAAAACAGGCTTCTCTGGGTGATAATTCCGATGAGAAATTTGCGATCGTTTTCGCAGCTATGGGTGTTAAATATGACGTAGCAGAATTCTTCCGCAAGACTTTCGAAGAAAGCGGTGTTTCTGACCACGTAGTTATGTACCTGAACCTGGCAAACGACCCGGTTGTAGAGCGTCTGATCACACCGAAGGTTGCCCTCACCGCAGCAGAGTATCTGGCATTTGAAAAAGGCATGCACATCCTGGTTATCTTAACCGATATGACATCCTTTGCAGAGGCCATGCGTGAGGTTTCTTCCTCAAAAGGTGAGATTCCTTCCCGTAAAGGTTATCCTGGATACCTCTACAGTGAACTGGCTACAATCTACGAACGTGCCGGTATCGTAGAAGGCGTCGAAGGTTCTGTAACACAGATCCCGATCCTGACTATGCCGAATGATGATATTACACACCCGATTCCTGACCTGACCGGTTACATCACCGAAGGTCAGATCGTACTGGATCGTCAGCTGCACGGACAGGCAATCTACCCGCCGATCAACGTACTGCCTTCTCTGTCCCGTCTGATGAAGGACGGTATCGGTGCAGGTTACACAAGAGAAGATCATCAGGATGTTGCAAACCAGTTATTCTCCTGCTACGCAAAAGTTGGAGATGCAAGAGCCCTGGCATCCGTTATCGGTGAGGACGAACTTTCTCCTCTGGATAAAACCTATCTGAAATTCGGACAGGCATTCGAGCATACCTTTGTCGGACAGGGCGAGGACGAGAACCGTTCTATCGTTGAGACTCTTGATCTTGGCTGGAAACTTCTGCGTATGCTGCCAAGAGAAGAACTTGACCGTATCGATACGAAGATCCTGGATAAATATTATAACGAATAGAGGTGAGCCTATGGATCCGAATACCTTCCCTACGAAGGGCAATTTAATTCTGGCAAAAAACTCCCTCGCACTTGCCAAACAGGGCTATGTGCTGATGGACAAAAAAAGAAATATTCTGATCAGGGAACTTATGGGACTCATCCAGCAGGCCGAATCCATTCAGAAAGAAATTGATTCTACCTTCCGCATGGCTTATGCCGCACTGCAGATGGCAAACATCAAACTGGGCATCAGCCTTGTAGAAGAGATCTCCTACTCCGTACCGGTTGAGGATTCGATCCGCATCCGTACAAGAAGTATCATGGGTACGGAGATCCCCCTGGTAGAAGCTGATACCAGACCTGCTTTCCCGACTTACGCTTACTACAGTACAAACATTGCACTGGACCAGGCAAAAGCCTCATTTGAAAAAGTAAAGCAGCTTTCCATCAAGCTTTCCATGATCGAAAATTCAGCTTACCGGCTGGCAAACAATATCAAAAAAACCCAGAAGCGTGCCAACGCTCTGAAAAATATTACCATCCCACGTTATACCGTTCTTACAAAAGACATTCAGAATGCACTGGAAGAAAAAGAGCGTGAAGAATTCACCCGACTGAAAGTCATCAAAAGAATGCAGAGCAAGAAGGCTTAACAAGTGGATTTCCCGAACCTGGCGGACAATTTTTTGTCCCCTGGGTTCTGTCTTTTTTCTCCCACAGTTCTCTCATATTTCAGACGTAAAATCTTTATTCAGGCAGAACACACTTAAGACCCGGAATGTGATCTCGGTCAGGTCTGCTGACATTTACCTGTCAGAATATGTGTTTTCTCTTGACTTTCCAAGCTAAATCCTGTAAAATTCTTATGTAATAATTTTGTAATATATTTAACATGATTTCAAAATCTTGATCTTCATGATTTTTAAAAGGAGCAATTTATGAAAAAGCAGATTATCGTTACCATGCTTTTAGCAGCAGCACTTGGCACAGTCAGTCCTTCTATGAAAGCGGAAGCAAAGTGGAAGGCAGATGCAAAAGGCCGCTGGTACACCATCAAGGCTGCACCGGGCTACGCTGTTGGCTGGAAGCAGATCGGTAAGTATACTTACTATTTTGAGAAAAACAAATACGCCGCAACCGGCTGGAAATTGATCGATAAAAAATGGTACTATTTTGATATAAAAGGCAGGCTGCTCGCCAATCGCTGGGTAGATGGATATTATCTTTCTGCTGACGGCTCCATGGCTGCAAGCACTGTCATTACCTCCGGGGATCAAAGTTACACGATTGATGCAAACGGAAACATTGTCCGGGATCCTTCTTCTGCAGACGGTTCTGACATCCTGATTCCCGGCGTGACGGAAAACAAAAATACCTGGGTAGAGAATGATGGTAAGTATTATTACTACAACTACAAAGGTAAACTTGCAAAAGGCTGGCTGCGTATCCGTGACAAAACTTATTATCTTAATACCGAAACTGGAGAACGTTACAGTGGCTGGCTCAAATACAACGGCAAATATTATTACTTTGATGCTGAAACCGGCCTGATGCTGAAAGGCTGGAACAAGATCGGCAAATATACATACTTCTTTAAAACAGACGGTTCTGCACCGAGAAAGTGGAAAAAGATCAAAGGCAAATATTATTACTTCGGTAAAAAAGGCCGTATGTACACCAACAGGATCATCAGCAAAAAGTATTATGTAAATGCCGCCGGTGAACGTACTTATGGTTTCGCTCAGATCGGTGCCGACACTTACTATTTCCATCCGACAACCGGAAAGATGATGACCGGCTGGGTACTGGTTGGCAGCAAATATTATTACTTTGATGCAAACGGTAAAATGGTCACCGATACCTGGATCGGCAAACGCTACCTGAAATCAAACGGTCAGATGGCAAAGAGCTGCTGGGTAGGTGCTTACTATATAAACAAAAAGGGAAACCGTACCAGAAAGACACGTTCTACCGGAATCTGGACACAGAAAGGCAAAACCTACTTCCTGGATTCCAATTACCAGAAAGTAAAAAGCCAGTGGGTCGTTTCTGCAAGCGGCAGATATTATTATACAGATGAGAACGGCATTGTCCTCACCAACCAGTGGGTAGGCAATTATTATGTAGGAGAAACTGGTGCAAGAGTCACCAGCCAGAAACTGCAGATTGATGATAAGACTTACTATTTTACTTCCGACGGAAGCAAAGCAACCGGTATTGTTACCCTGAACGGCAAAACCTATTTATTTGACCGTAACGGAGTCATGGTTACAGGATGGTATAATAACAGCGTCGCAACGTTCTATTTTCTTCCGACGACCGGTGAAATGGTCAAGAGCCAGATCATGATCATTGACAACGTATTCTACTCTTTCGATGCAAATGGATATATGACTGACCAGAATGCTTCCGATTCCGACCTGACATTCGGTTCCAAAATTGCAGCTTATGCGACTCAGTTTATCGGAAATCCATATGTTTACGGCGGAACCAGCCTGACAAACGGTGCAGACTGCTCCGGTTTTACGCAGTCCGTCATGAGCCATTTTGGCATCAAGATCCCTCGTACCGCCGACCAGCAGGCAATCGGCTACGATGGCACAACAACCAAATATGCTACCGCAAAAATCATTTCCATCAACAATATCCAGCCCGGAGATCTGGTATTTTATTACCAGCCAATCTCACACGTTGGGCTTTACATCGGAAACGGGCTGATTGTACACGCCTCTACAGAGGCAGCTTACCCGGTGGGCGGTATTAAGACCTCACCATTTAACTTTGCTACAATCCGTGCGATTGTACGCTACTGGTAAGCAAGTGCAGAGAGGTTTTAGAATGTGCAAATGAAGGCCATAGAAATGATTTTATAAAATATAACGCCATGATGATCCGAAAACAATCTCCTGACACGCTGCGTTTCCTGTTCGGTTCGCTCGCCGGTTAGCCGCCCTTCGCCTAAACTCGCCTCTTCGAGGCTCAGACAGCGGCTCCTTGGGGCGGCAGCATCGCAAACCTCACGACGGAATCCTTGCTACCGTCAGAGCGATTTGTTTTCGAATTCATCATGGCTGTATTATTTTACGCACCATGTTTTACAATGCGTCTCGTCTGCACATTACTAAAAGCTCCTGGCTTGCCAGGGGTCGCTTAAGCGGAACAGTCCTTCAGGCCAGGGTACAAAACACAGAACAGAAAAAGACAGAGATAGAGTAACGGAAACTTGATGCCGTCACTATGCCTCTGTCTTTTGTTGTCTGGCACAATTTACACTTCTATCGTATAATTTTAGTTTCTTATTGTTTATGTTGATTTTAATTGTTTTTTTAAAATATATTGAAATAATGAGAGTTATATGATAATATACTTTCAAAGCATATTTCTTAACGTTCTTGGCATCCTGCCATCTATATTTTCTAATCACATTTCAGAAATTCATGCTTTTCAATCAAACAAATCAATTTAAAAAGCAGGAGTTTCAAACTGTGAAAAAGAAAGCATAGACCGTATGCTGTTTTCTGACCGCAAAAATTTATTATCTCTTTATAATGCAGTCAGCGGTTCTCATTATGATGATCCGGAAAAACTGGAAATCATCACACTGGAAAATGCCATTTATATGGGAATGAAAAATGATCTGGCTTTCATCATCGGTACAGACTTGTTTCTGTATGAACATCAGTCTACTTATAGTCCAAATATGCCATTGCGAGATTTATTCTATATTTCCAGTGAATATCAGAAATTGGTCGATCATAAATCGCTTTACTCTTCATGCCTGCTGAAAGTCCCGGCACCACAGTTTATCGTATTTTATAATGGAACTGAAAAAAAGAAAGATCATTGGGTAAACCATTTGTCGGAAGCTTTTGAAAATCTGTCCGGTGAACCAAAACTGGAGCTGGAAGTTCTGACCTTAAACATCAACGAAGGGCATAATGAAGAGCTGATGGAACAATGCCAGACTTTAAGAGAATATGCACAGTATGTAAATTGTGTCCGTAAATATGCGGAGGAATTGGAATTGAATGAAGCAGTCAAGCTGGCTGTTGATGAATGTATCCGTAATAACATTCTCTCCGAATTTCTTCGTGCAAATAAATCGGAGGTGATCTCGATGAGTATATTTGAATACGATAAAGAAGAGGAAGAACGAAAACTCAGAAAAGCTGAATATGAAGCTGGTGTAGCTGATGGACTTAATACTGCAAAAAAAGATGCTGCTATTGCTTTTGCAGAACTTCATGTGCCGATTGAGCAAATTGCCCTCGCATTGAAAGTAGATGTGGAAGCAGTAAAAAAATGGCTTCGTGAAACAGGTAAATAAAAATTGACCGTTGGTTTCCCGGCAGGTGTAAGGAATGGAAATGCCGGGTTTTTAAAATACTGTTTGCAAATGAACAGTATTGCATGTGCAAATGAACGAATTCCCCGAAGGGCACGTAAAAGTGCCTTCCCTGGAATTGTTCATTTTGCACATTGCTGTACGTTTTTGAACGGCCATAGTTTTTAAAAACACTTCATATCATATTTTACACGCTGGCAGGAAACAGCCTTTTGCCACGCTGGTGCACGCAGAAAGTTTTTAGAATCAAAACGTTCCGCATCAAGATAGTAAAAAGAGTAGATACTGTTTTTTCTTTCCATGCAGCAAAAGGGATGTGAAGTGCAGAATTGTGCCAGATAGTAAAAAAGCAGAGGCATAGTGACGGCGGCAGATTTCCGTTACTTTACCTCTGCTTTTTCATGTTCTGCCTTTTGGCTTGAAAGGCTGTTACGCTTCAGAGACAGGGGTCAAGCCAGGAGCTTTTAGTAATGTGCAGACGAGGTGCATTGTAAAACATGGTGCGTAAAATAATACAGCCATGATGAATTCGAAAACAAATCGCTCTGACGGTAGCAAGGCTTCCGTCGTGAGGTTTGCGATGCTGCCGCCCCAAAGAGCCGCTGTCTGAGCCTCGAAGAGGCGAGTTTAGGCGAAGGGCGGCTAACAGGCGAGCGAACCGAACAGGAAACGCAGCGTGTCAGGAGATTGTTTTCGAATCATCATGGCGTCATATTTTATAAAATCATTTCTATGGCGTTCATTTGCACATTCTGAAACCTCCGCCACAACTTTTTATTTTACTTTTACTGTTACGATCGCTTTCTTCATTTCCGGCTGCAAAAATTGTTGCCTGGCGTGCGATTCTGAGCAGCTCTTTGGATATTTACTTAAGGGAATAAAAGGGGAACCGATTAACATGATACTTTCCATGAGCAAATTATAATTTTCTGATAATTCACTCATTTTTTATAAGTATACAAATATGCGATTTTTCACTTTTTTGACGTTTGAAAACATCACTTATCATTTCTTCACAAAACGTGCGTTTGTTTTTTGGAATTTATAAACACTGCCTTTGTGCACAAAAAATGTGGATAATGTTGATAACTCAGTGTATAACTCTATTTTTCAGCAAATTCGACATTTTTTACTGTGGATAACTCGTGCGTGAATCCACAGGAATTTATCCACACTCTGTTTATATCTCAAATCTTTTGTGCATTTTGCCAAACGGCTTTTTTTATTGTTTTTCTATTTAATTAGAATTGTCTTAATCACCGTGTAAATATTTAAAATTATCTAATTATTTCATCTTAATTCCAGAAGACTTCCGCTTCCGCAAACAATATGCAACAAATCTATCTTATCAGCCTTCAACCTTCAATTAAGATAAACACTCCGCAGAAACGCAGTATTTTTCCTTATAACGTAAGAAGGGAGCGTTCTTGCGAACACTCCCGTTTTAGTTCTCTGTTCAATTAATCTTATTCTTAAAAGTAACTTCTTGCTGCACAAGCGGTTCTGTAATCTACGCTTGATACGATGATACCGGTCTGTTCGTTACTTGCGTGAACAACCTGACCATTGCCGATGTACATGGATACGTGTCCGATACCGCTTCCGTTATCATAGAACAACAGATCGCCCGGCTGTAAATTGCTCATATCTACTGCAGTACCGCCGCCTGACTGAGATGCAGCTGTACGTGAAATGCTGATTCCGAAGTTTGCCAGGACAGACTGTGTAAATCCGGAGCAGTCTGTTCCGTTTGTCAGGCTTGTACCACCATATACATATGGATTACCAACAAACTGAAGTGCATAGTTTACAACGCTCTGTCTGAGAGAATCCGAACTGCTTGCATTTGACTGTGGAACATCTCCGGTATAGTCAGAACCCGATGGTGCAGAGCTGTCTGTCGTTGTACTTCCGGTGGTATCACCTGTTGTATAATCCGGTGTTGTCGTTGTATCGCCTGTGCCGTAATCCGGAGTAACGGTAACATCACCTGTGCTGTAATCTGGTGTTGTTGTCGCATCACCTGTCGTGTAGTCCGGTGTTGTTGTGGTATCACCTGTTGTGTAATCCGGTGTTGTCGTTGTATCCGTTGTTGTGGACGGTGCCTGTGTTTCCTGCTGTGTCTGATCACCGCTCCAATTCTGATTCTGCTGCTGAGATGCCTGTGCCTGCTGCTGTGCTGCATACGCTGCTTCTGCCTGCTGGCGTGCTGCTTCCGCTTCTGCTGCTGCCTGTGCCTCTGCTGCTGCCTGATACTGTTCAGCCATATATGCTGCATACTGTGCTTCATCTGCAGAACTTACTGCGGTAGAAGCGATTTCCTGTACGTTATAATCTAATTCCTGCTCAGATGCAAGCTGTTTTGCTTCTGCCGCTGCTACGATTGCTTCCTGTGCTGCATACGCTGCTTCGTTTGCATCCGCATTGTTCATCGCATTGATTGCTGCTTCTTTCATCTGATCTGCACGATCCAGAGCACTCTGTACTGCCTCTTCTCTTGCTGTACTCGTTTCGATGGATTCTGCCTCTACAAATTTTGTTTCACAATCTACATAGTCGCTGGAAACATATCCAACTACGTCATTATCAACTGCTACTTTTACCCAGCCGTCTTCCTGATCAATAACCTGAAGCTGCTGTGAGTCTCCAACTAGTGCGATAATATCGGAATCGGTGCTTGCTTTCTTACGAACCATCAGAGTCTCTGTATTTACTGTAGCTACATCATCTCCGACTTCTGCTGCCAGCTCTTCTGCCTGTGCACCTGTTACAAAATAATCTTTGTTTACATATCCTGTAACATCTCCGGATTTGATCAGGTACCAGTCACCTGTCTGACCAATGATCTCTGCTGCTGAATTGTTATATAACTTTCCAACGATCTGACCTGTCTCTGTGCTTGCTTCATCACGAATATTTACATATTCATCAACCTGAGCAATTACCAGACTGTCGTAACCGGTTGCAATCACTTTTTTTGTTCCAGAATTTTCCTTCTTTTCCTGACTTGCAATAATCTCAGCTCCGATTCCTGCTAATGGCATCTCCCCTGCTGCAAAAGCGGTAAGACCGGTGCTTGCGAAAATAACGCTTCCTGCAAGACAACATGCAGTGACTTTTACTACTCCTCTTTTCATTACTTATATCTACCTCCATGTATTGAAAACACTGTGCAATTTTCATTTATTACAAAACTGTTACATTTTTTACACGCTAATCATAACAAACCGAAGGTGTTTTGTCAACAGTAATTAATATCTTTTATAAGGATTTCATACATTTTTCAAATATTTTTTCACAGATATGAAGCCGTATTTGACTTTAAAAGAGGCTCTGCAAATTATTTTATACTTCTGCAATTCACGTATATTCCGCTTTGTTCCGGATATTAGCATTAAATACCGTGCTGAACGGACTCTACTGCATTTGCACCATCTGCTGCGGCTGTAATAATCTGACGTAACATTTTTGTACGCACATCACCGGCTGCAAAGATTCCCGTAACATTTGTGACACAATTTTCATCTGCCACGATATAACCTGCCTCATCTTTTTTAATTTCATCCGGAACCATGTTCGTATTTGGTTTCATACCGACGGCCACAAACACACCGTCCACAGGAAGATGTTTCTTCGCACCGGTTTTCTTATTTTCAATAAATAATGCCTCAACCTGATCTTCACCGCAGATTTCATGAACAACCGTATCCCAGATAATCTCCACATTCGGCAGAGCCATTAATTTCTTCTGCAGGCTCTTTGCAGCACGCAGTTCATCTCTTCTGTGGATCAGATATACTTTCTCACATCCCCGTGCCAGAAACAGGGCATCGCCGACTGCCACATCTCCGCCGCCTACTACGGCAACCGTTCTTCCCCTGAAGAATGCTCCATCACAGGTCGCACAGTAAGAAACACCCATGCCTGCCAGCTCTCTTTCACCCGGAACGCCCAGTTTTCTGTGGCTTGCCCCCGTACTGATGATAATATTTTTTGCATAAAAATCACCTTCGTTTGTACGCACCGTTTTCTGTGTTTCTTCTATTATAATATCTTTTACTTCTGCAATCTGAAATTTCGCTTCCAGTGCATCCGCATGAGAACGGAATTTCATGCCAAGCTCATATCCATTCATTCCCGGCAGTCCCGGATAATTATCCACCTCTGCCGTGTTCACTACCTGTCCTCCACTGATATATTCCTTTTCCAGAACCAGAGTATCCAGTCCCGCTCTCTGGGCATAGATCGCAGCACTTAAACCTGCAGGGCCCGAACCAATGATGATCAGATCATATGTTTTTTCCATTGTATTTCCTCCTGATATCCATTATTTTCCTGTTGCTTACCGTATATTCCTGAAATGCTATCCGATATTAGTATAGTCAATCTTTTTGTAAAATAAAAGCATTGACAAACGGTTTTTTTTAGATTATTATAATAATAACTATTACTAATATTATGATATCAGGATTAACTTGAAATTTTTAAGCTTGGCATCATTTATCTAAAGGAGAACATTATGGCAGTTTTAAAGTACAGTAAACAGCGAGAAGCCATCCGGGATTTTCTTGCTCACTCGGAAGAACATCCGACTGCTGATATGGTTTACATGAATTTGCGGGAGAGCTTTCCAAATATCAGTCTCGGTACGGTTTACCGCAATCTGTCCCTGCTCTCTGAGACCGGACAGATCCTCAAGTTAAATATGCGAGATAGTGCTGACCGTTTCGATGGCAGGATCACACCACACGATCACTTTGTGTGTGAAAGATGCCATTGTGTAGAAGATATCTTCCTGGATGATAACGAGGAGATCACCATCGCAGCACAAAAAAAATTTGATGGCAAAATCAGAAGTCACACGACTACTTTTTACGGAATCTGCAAAAAATGTTTAGCATAATATAGATATCTGCTAAAACAGGAAAATTCTGTTGTTAAACACACTACAGCAAAAACCCCGCAAAACTTAATGAAAAAAACTATTAAAAAAGTCTTGACGGAAAGCAAAAGATGTGCTATCTTAATATCAGTAACAATTACTATTATTAATAGCAAGGATTCAACCTGTGAATGTTCAGAGCGTGAAAGTTTTGGACATCCCAGGATTAGCTTATTAAAAATCAAAGTGAAAAGGAGATCAAAAAAATGGCAAAATTTGTATGTACAGTATGTGGTTATGTTTATGAAGGCGAAGCAGCTCCGGAAGTCTGTCCAGTATGTAAAGCACCGGCTTCTAAATTCAAAGAGATGGATACAACAATGGCATGGGCTGCAGAGCACGAAGTAGGTATCGCTTCTGATGTTCCGGAAGACATCAAAGCTGACCTGAGAGCAAACTTCGAGGGTGAATGTTCTGAAGTAGGTATGTACCTGGCTATGGCAAGAGTTGCTCACAGAGAAGGTTATCCGGAAATCGGTCTTTACTGGGAAAAAGCAGCTTATGAAGAAGCTGAGCACGCTGCTAAATTTGCAGAACTGCTTGGTGAAGTTGTAACAGACAGCACAAAGAAAAACCTGGAAATGCGTGTAGAAGCAGAAAACGGTGCTACCGCAGGTAAAACAGATCTGGCAAAACGTGCAAAAGCTCTGAACCTGGATGCAATCCATGACACCGTTCATGAAATGGCAAGAGACGAAGCAAGACATGGAAAAGCATTCGCAGGTCTGCTTAAGAGATACTTCGGAGAATAATATTCAAGTCGAACGCACGCAGAAGTTGGAGTTTTCTCCGACCAGAATAAATTTATTTCCACGGAGGTGCCAGTATGGATTTAAATGAAACCATCTGTTTCTGTGCTGATGTGACAGCCGGAGATATCAAAAAAGCGTATGACGAAGGTCATACTACCGTTGATGCAATCGGTGAAGCAACCGAAGCCGGAACCCTCTGCGGCGGCTGCCAGGATCGTATCGCTGAATTGCTGGAAGAATTTGCAAAATAATTCCAGACAGGTCAAAGCACTTGCTGCTCATTCAAGTCGAACGCATTTGATCGGTATGGAAATATAAAATAAAAAATGCCCTGAACCAAAGGAGATATCTGTAGGATCATCTCCGGAAGTTCAGGGCATTTTTGTTTCTGCTTTTGGGGCTTGTCAGATTTTTTGTGAACGTTTTAAAAAATCCATTATGCTATTTCCACCAGGGTTTTACAGAAGCAATCTTGCTGTCAAAACTTTGTATGTAGCCGTTTTTGTCATGGCATCCGTTGCCATATTATAAATCGTATCTGTATCTGTACTTGTCAGATCGTCCAATCCATCAAATACACTCAAAAGTTCCTGCGTGTGCTCCTGCAAAGTACCAGCCGGATTGCCATCTGCGTCTATCAGATTTGCATCCTCCTTCACAATCGCATAATCATAGGCATTCTGCATATGACTTTTTGCCATCTTAAGGGCTGTTATTGCCATTGCCGTATAATTCTGGCTCATGCCTGACTGTTTCTTGGCTTTGGATGCATAATCAAATGCTTTTTTTGCCCATTCAGCCGCCTTATCCGCATAACTGTTCATTTTCTTAAGATCAGAAGCGTCCCATTTTAAAGGATCTTTTGTGGAGGAATTATCGCCATCCTGCGTTCCGCCATTATCATTTCCGCTGTTGTTATGATCTCCTGACACATCCGGATACTCCATAAATACGATTTTAGCTGTTCCCTCCGGAACTAACAACTCATCACTAAATGATTTTCCCACTGCCAGTGCACTTGCATATAGCTGTGATTTATCCAGGATATTTCCGTTCTTATCATAAAAGAAAACGTATTCGCCCCAGTTTGTTTTTCCTGTCTTTCCGTATTTTACCATTTTGAATTTTACATGCATATAGTAACTGCCTGTCCAACCGGATGGCTGATAAAAACTGTAGTTTGTGATTTTCATACGATTTGATTCGTAACCCTGTTAACCGATGGTTTCCGGAATGACTACTTCTACATCGTCCCATTCAGCAGGGACAGTAACATTAATTTTTACTTTTTCTTTGCTGTAAGTATTTGTAAGCGTTATATAAGTGGAACCGGACTGTTTCGCTGTAATTGTCAGAGGAATCGACATTCCTTTCCATTTGCCCCATTTACAGGAAACAACCTTCGGATCTTTAATTTTAAATCGTATGTTATTTACATCTTTCTGAATTTTAATATTGACCTTCTTTGACTTACCCGGCAAAATCTTGATTGCACCTTTGCTTACCGATACGTTATTTCGAACAGTAACTTTGCATGTCCACTTTTTGTTTCCTGCTGCCGCAGTGATCACCGTACTTCCCGCTTTCTTCCCTTTTACAACTCCCTTAGAAGAAACAGCTGCGATCTGCTTTTTCGAAGAAGTCCATTTCACTTTCTTCCTGGCATTGTTTACTTTCAGCTTTCCGGTGTGCCCTACATAGATGGTAATCTTCTTTTTATTCAGCTTCGGTGCCGCCGCTTTGACATTCACAGAACCCACTGTGAACATCAGTGCCAGAAAAAGAATAAAACCGGCTAAAAAAGCCCTGAATTTTTTTACATTTTTCATTTGCATCTCCCTTTCCATCATATAATTTTCCGGTGCTTTTTTCTATTATAGTATATACCAACATGAACAGCAAACGGCATTTTCCGATTCTTTATTTTTATAATATCTCCATCTAATTTCAGACATTTATATTTCTTATTGTTTATGTTGTATTTATTTTCTTTCTGCTTTTTTATTGAAACATTGAGAGTTCTATGATAACATATTCTCAAAGCATATTTTTCTTAAAGTTCCTGGCAAATCGTGTTCGAAAATATGCGAAGGAATTTGAATTGAACGAAGCAGTTAAGCTGGCAGTCGATGAATGTATCCGTAATAACATTCTTTCGGAATTTCTTCGTAAAAATAAAGCGGAGGTAATTGCGATGAGTATTTTTGAATATGACAAAGAAGAGGAAGAACGGAAATTGCGAAAAGCTGAGTATGAAGCGGGTGTTGCGGCTGGTATGAAAGACGGCATGAAAGCTGGTATAAAAGCTGGCGTTGCAGATGGCATTTCAAAAGGTAAAATACTTGCTAAAAAAGAAGATACTATTGCCCTTAGCAAACTCGGATTACCTGTCGAACAAATCGCCTCAGCACTGCAAATAGACATAGAAATTGCCAGGCAATGGATTCGTGATGAATAGTAAATAAAAATTTGCGGAGGTTTCCTGGCAGGTGTAAGGAATGGAAATGCCGCACATTTTAAAATAGTGTTTGCAAAAAAAATAGTATGATATGGGTGTCAAAACATAATAATTATCGCCCATAGAAATCTATGTTCCTTGAAAATTTCATATAAAACAACAAATATCCGCTGTTAGCTCTGTTTTGGGTAAGAAAATGCACCACTATTTCTGCTCTGTCAGCTGATTTTGGGAACAGATCTGTTGTTACAAGGTCAATGTTTTTTTCTGCCGCAGCATCTGTATTGTCCCTGCCGCTATTGGCCCCATCTGTTATAAGTACTGTTGGTTTCTCTGTTTTTTCCATGGCGTTAACGGTTTCCTTCAGGAACTGGCTGTCACTATGTGTGTTTTTTCATACTGGTAATCTGTTACGATGGAACCATTATTAGCTCCATCTTCTTTGGTTTTCAGCCGTCTTGCACCGGATTCTTCCACAACCGTCTGTTCTTTTAAAACACGTACCAGTAACTGATAGGCAGAACTTTCATCACAAGCCCCTTCACATTCGACAAGAAGTTTGTCTGCCTCAGCAAGGATCTGTTTAATCCTGTCTGATGCATCTTCACTTTTGCTATGATAAATAACCCGGTTATAATCATTAGGGTCATAATAGTGTTCCATACCTCCCAGAAGGTCGTCCATCCCGGTACGGTGGAGAAAAGATACAAGGTCAGCAACACAGGTATAAAGGAGCTCCATCCGTCCAAGTTTCCGGATATTAGAAGCAACCATAAGGGAATCCATGAATTCCTCATCTGTCAGTCCCATAAGCTCTTCAAGCACCATGCCGCCAACAATCACATTTACAGGAGTATTTGGGCGGGAAGCTTTATCACTATAAAGGACAGAAAAATTTTCTTCGTTGATCAGGGGGAATATTTTTTCAGCAAACGGTTTTGCCCAGGATTTTTCTATTAACCAATTGTTAGTTTCTTATTTTTCTTCTTTTTTATCCGTTTTTCGCACGGTGGGCGTCGCGTTTCTGCCGGATTTCATCGGCTCCTTCTGATGTTATGTTGGTAAGCATCTTGATCACATAGTACATATTATCTTCTGTTCGCCGGATTCCGATTTTCCCTGACACATAGCCGTGTTCCTGGCAAAGAGACACACTATAATATACCTTGGAATTATTCATAAACCATCGGATCTTCCGCTTAGCAGGATTATGGCACAAAGGACACCTTGTACTGGTTACTTCTCTGTCCTTCATGGCTTTTTCCCGGGAGTAAAATTCCCTTGACACATATTTATCATAGGTTGGATAGGACACATATATCTCTTCACGCCGGCTTTTAGGATTCTGATATACATCCAGAGAAGAATTGGGAAAATATATTCATCTTCTATTTTTTGCAAAATACATGCAGTATAATACGCATCTCCCAGTGCCCGATGGAACTCCATTTGCTTTTCTACGCTCATTTTATCTGCTGCAAATTCCAGAGCTCTTCGTTCGCCGTTTTCCTCATAGCGGATGGCAAATAATATTCTTCGCCACACCATTCTATAAATTCTGTCACTGCTTGAGGAAAAACAGTTCCATTCTGCAGATCCTTGTAATTCATATGAATCACTTCATGGATACTGTCATGAATCCAGTTGTACACCTGCGGCTTGATCAGACGCTGAAAGCTATCCACAATTTCTTTCTTTTCATTCAGTTTCACTGCACCGATTTCTATGATTTCGAAAGGCAGACGGCTGTTGAACCAGCTTTTACCGTATTAATTCCTGCGGAATCTGGTCATAATCATACATTACTTCTGAATGATTATCCCGAATGAGCTGTTTGTCTGTTATTTCACCGGTGGCTCTGTCGATCACATTCCGGTAAATTTGTGAAATTCTGAAAAATTTCTCTTTTTCTTTATGGAAATGGTGGTTCTCTTCAATAATTTCATAATAGTGAGGAAATTCCCTCTCGCTTCTCAGCTCTCCGCATAATTTCCCGTTTTCACACCATAACAGAAGCTGTACATTCTGATCTGTATTATTTTTGAACCTGTAGTCTATATAATTATAGCTGACAGATGTCCCGGAACTGAATGGAACACGCTTACCATGATCCGGTGCAAGTGCATCTGAATGGCTGTGAAATTCTGTTACGGTAAGAGGGCTGTGAATCACAAGAAGATGAATGGTATTTCCAAGATTGCAAAGTCCGCCTCCAAGCCCGGGCATAAGCTTATCTCCTATAATAATACGACCATCCCGGTAACCCTTCCTCTTTGATGTTTTCCCTACAGTCCTCCAGAACGAAAAAGTCTCTCCAGGATGAATGATCATCCCATTTATCCTGGAGGATGCAAGGCGAATGTTTCTTGCCTTGTTTTTCTGAAGCACGGGATCTATTCCTTTTCCTTTTTTTATGAGGACGGAGTTGTAGCTGAACACCAGATTTGGCAGCTTCTCTTTTTGTTTTACAGTACTAAATTTCTCTTTGCCTGCAAAATCCTGTATATGTCTTTTACATACCTCTTTTGACTTTGAAATTTCATATGTAAGCGGACAGATCTCACAAAAAAGCTTTTTTTCTTTCTTTTTCTTCATATTTTTGGCCGTTCCTTCTGTATAAATATCACCAATTCTCCTGTAACAGCTTTTATCACGTTTCCAGCATTCTAGGATTGCATATTCAACGTATCTCCGTTTTCCGATCCACTTTTCATCATCCTGCCTGATAAACCTGACAAGAATACTGGCAAGACCACTTCTGTTTGCTCCCAGAATATCTGTAAATACCTGATCCCCTATAACCACTGCCTCTTCTTTTTTTATATTCAGCATCTCCACTGCTTTCAGATAATTTTGAGGATTTGGTTTATCCGCATCGCAGATGTAAGGTGTATCTATATTTTTAATAAATCGTTCCACTCTTCCTCTGTCATTATTTGACAACAGCAATGTTTTCAGACCAAGTCTCTGAATTTTACGAAACAGGTCATCAATTTCCGGTGTGGAATCGTCACCATGGTGTACCAATGTATTGTCTATGTCAAAAATAATTCCCCGAAAACCTTTCTGATATAGCTTTTGGTAGTCAATCATAAATACACTTTCGGCATATTCATATGGATAATATTTTTTTATCATGTTATCTTCTCACTTTTTATGTACTGACAAACTTTATTGATCTGTTCTCCGAAATTACCGTCAAACTTGTTTTCAAAAAAAGCACTGCCTATTGTAAATGCCCACGGGGCTGCTTTCCTGATCTCATTCAGTCTCTGATAACCATTGATGCTTCCTGCTATGCAGACCGGCGCATCCACAGCTCTTACAAACTCTTCATTCAGCCTGGCTGCATCTCCTGTATATCTGTATCCCAGAAGATCAATTCCATAGACACCTTTCGCAAGATATTCTCTGGCCTGAAGGATCATCTCTTCGCAGGTTCCCTCCAGAACGGATGGGCGATCATGGATTTCTCCTACAAATGGCATATATTTGATTCCATTTTCCCTGCAAAATTCATTCACAGCATCTGAATAAACAGTCCCCATCAAAAAATCACAGCCACATTCTGCTGCCATTTTTGCACCTGACATACACTCTGCCTGTGTATATGCAACCACTTCCAGAACTGTTTTTTTGTCACAGCTTTTCATATATGCATAAAGGTCTTTCATCTGGGAAAGGGGGAGCGGCTCTTCCTTAAATCCCCAGTATTCTGCATCAAAATCCTTATATGCATCAAAAATCTCATATGCGTTTTGAACAGTCTGATCCTCATGGGTAAGCATCACGATCAATGACGGGGTATGATACCTGTTTGTTAAATTTTTCTCCTTTTCCATACTGAACTCCTTCGTAACCTTTTAACTCTGGTAGCATATATTATACCTTACATTTATTTTTCACACAAGAAAAGCCTGTCGGCAAATAGCCGACAGGCAATAATGAATGGCAAAAGACCTTTCGACACTCATATCATAGTATTGCATGTGCAAATGAACAATTCCAGAGAAGGTACTCGAACATGGCCGGTACTTAGCGACCGTATTTTGGTCGGTTATGTACCGCTGCCAATGTGAGGTAGCGAGAGCGTGCCTTCAGGGAATTTGTTCATTTGCACATTCTAAAACCTCCGCCACAACTTTTAATTCGCCGCATCAAACCAGTAATCTACCACTCCATTTCGGAAGCTTACCATGGATCCGTCATCCCAGTTCCAATAAGTAAATCTATAAGAACTGCTGCTGGTGCTGCTTGGAGCACCCCATGTATAGCGTACCTGCTTCTGTGTCATGCCTTCCGTAACTCTGTTGCTGTACCACACTTCATCATTGTAATCGCAACTATCTTTTCCAATCTTCTTTCCTTTATAATACAGAGCAAGTTTTATTTTCTCTCCATATTCTGCCGGCTTAATATTAAATTTGTTGGTACTGCTGCCACTAACATTCCGGCTATCATAAATCCAATCCATTGTTTTTTCATAACCCTTCTTCTCCTTATCAAATATTTTCACCGGTTTTTCTTCGGTTTTCTGCTAAATTTAAGTTTATCAGACAATCCCTGTCTTGTAAAGTTACAGCATCACACCGCTTCTATCTGTTATAGCATCACACCTGCCTGCTTCCTGTCTCATAATTATCAATCAGTAGCATATTCAGTTTTTTCCACCTCTGCAGCTCCGTTTTGGTAAAGAGCAGATGCTTCCGCAGTTCTTCATTCAATTCCTGTTTTTCCAGTGCCACCAGACATTTGAATGCACATGGCATCAGATCTGCACTGGAGATACCGCAAAGCAGCCCATCGGTATGTGTTCTAAACTCCAGCGGATTGAAAATATAAAGCAGATCTTCTTCCAGCGGATTGTACTGATTGACAAAGGAAAATCGGATCAGCATATCACTGTACAAAACGCTTCCATTATAATAACTCTCACTGCTTCTTCCATTCCCGGATACGGAACAGATAGAAAGCGTCGCACGGTAACTGCCATTCTCTTCTTTTTCGTGGATATTGATTACACCATCTTTCATACGGTTATAGCGGCCGTCATAAAAATAAAAATATAACATCTTTGCCTGGAAAAACGGACTTTTCCGGGCTGCGTATGCAGAAGAGTGATCTGCTTCTTCCTGCAGCCGTCCTATGTCTGTCAGCTGCGGGACAGACACCTGCAAAACCTGACTGATTTCGTATAAAGTTTCAATATCCATTGAGATATCACCATTTTCGTATTTGCAGATCGTGGCACGGCTTTTATGGATTGCATCTGCCAGCTGCTGCAGTGTCAGATTTGCTGCTTTTCGGTATTTTCGGATCATTTTTCCGACGTGTGTATTTATGCTGCTCATTTCCTTTTCCTTTCATTGCCTGATTTTTTAAAAAAGACCCCCGATATGCTTATGGAATTTTATCCGATTTCGGTTTCTGTATCTGTACCATTGTTTCGTAAAAATATATATTTCGGATCTGTTTTATCCGCTTCTTCCTATTATATCTGTTTTTACTTCAAATTGTAATATGTAAAGAAACTTTTTCTTTAAAAATTTCTTTATAAGAAATTCTATGTGTTTGATTTTACCGACATATTTTCTTAAAATAATACAGAAAAATCTGACACAAACATCCTGCTGATTACAGAAGTGTGCGGAAAAATATGTCATGTGCTGCAAGTCTCACGTGCGTTCGGCTTGAATGTAAAGCGGACATTCACAATCCGCTTAGTGCTCTGCACACTTGAAGCGGGGGAATGCTTCTCTGCGTTCAAACAAAAAAAGTAAAATGAGGTAAAGAATGAAATGAAAGAAAAAAAGAGTAACTTCAGTGGTTCGATCGGATTCGTCCTCGCCGCTGCCGGCAGTGCTGTCGGTGTGGGGAATATCTGGCGTTTTCCCTATCTATGTGCAAAGGATGGCGGCGGTCTGTTTCTGATCGTTTATCTTGCACTGGTGCTGTCTTTTGGATTTGTATTGCTGACCACTGACATCGCCATCGGCCGCCACACAAAACAAAATGCATTGAAAGCCTTCGGAACTTTGAATTCAAAATGGAAATTTCTTGGATACCTGACTTTTCTGGTTCCGGCATTGATCATGACTTACTATTCGGTTATCGGCGGATGGATTACAAAATATTTCTGCACGTATCTTGTCTCAGATGGTTCGATACTGTCACAAGACAGTTATTTTACATCCTTTATCACTTCCAAGGTTTCGCCGATCGTATTCATGCTGCTGTTTCTGGCTTTAACTGCCTGGGTTGTATACCGTGGTGTAGAAAAGGGAATCGAAAAATTTTCACGTTTCATTATGCCTGGACTGATCCTGCTGATCCTTGGCATTGCGATTTTTTCTCTGACGCTTTCGTATACCGATGCAAATGGAACGGTTCGCACCGGACTTCAGGGACTTAAAGTTTATTTATATCCGGATTTCAGTTCGCTGACCGTGAAACGTTTTCTTGGTGTACTTCTTGATGCGATGAGCCAGTTATTTTTCTCCCTGAGTGTTTCGATGGGAATCATGGTTACTTATGGATCTTATGTGAAAGATGATGTCGATCTGAATAAATCAATCAATCAGATTGAAATCTTTGATACCGGCGTGGCATTTCTTGCAGGAATGATGATCATACCGGCTGTGTTTGTATTTCTTGGAACAGACGGAATGGCTTCCGGCCCGAGCCTGATCTTTATTTCGCTGCCAAAAGTATTCGCATCCATGGGTGCGATCGGCAGAATCATTGCCATTGCCTTCTTCCTGATGATGGGCTTTGCTGCCCTGACTTCCTGTGTATCGGTTATGGAAACTCTGGTCGCAAACTGCATGGAAATTTTCCATAAGTCACGCCAGAAAATGTGTGCTGTCATCGGAATTTATTCTCTTGTTACCGCAGTGCTGATCTGCCTCGGCTACAATGTACTTTATTTTGAAGTAAAACTTCCAAACGGAACCGTCGCACAGCTTCTGGATATCATGGATTACATAAGCAACAGCTTCCTGATGCCGTTCATCTCACTGCTGACCAGTATTCTGATCGGCTGGGTTGCAGGGCCTAAGCTGATCATTGATGAAGTAGAACGAAATGGCGAACATTTCAAACGTGCAAAATTGTATTGTTTTATGATCCGCTATGCTGTACCGGTTGTGATGCTGATCCTGTTTCTTGTTTCAACCGGCATCGTATAAGATTCAAGAATGCCTCTGGCCTGCTTCAGATAATTTATTTCAGATGCAGAATATCCCACAGAAAAATCTGTGGGATATTTCGTATTTATATAGGAATGATGAAAAGAGATTTGTATTATTTTTTGATGGTTACTTTTTTTGCAGTACTCCATGCAGTACAGATCTGTTTGCCATTGGAGTCTTTACTGAAAGCCCTTACTCTTACATAATAGGTTTTTCCTTTTTTCAGTCTTTTGATTGTTATGCTGTTCTTTTTGATTTTTACATTTTTCGCACTCTTCATGGATTTTTTCAGGGAATACTGCACCTGATATCCTTCTGCACCAGCTACTTTTTTAACGGTAACGATTGCTTTTCCGGCTTTTTTACTCTTTACAGATTTCACAGCTGCTTTCTTTGCTGCCATTTTTGCTGCCTGAAGATCTTTCTTTGCTGCTTCTACTTCTGTTTTTGCTTTTGCAATCTCTGCATCTTTTGCTGCATTCTGTTTCTGCAGTTCTTCCAGATTTTTCTTTGCTTCTTCAAGATCCTTCTTTGCCTGATCCAGATTTTCTTTTAAAGTACGTTCTGTTGTGATCTCTGATTTATTTACTGTCTGATAATTTGTCAGATCACCGCAGAGTGCTGTGTAAGATCTTGTTGTTGTACCGTAAATTCTTGCCATATCTCTTGACTGCATAATGACTTTCAGGTTGTTGATCGCACTCTTCTGCACATCACCAAGGCAAATATTGTTGTTTTCTTTGTAAGTACCTTTATAAACAATGGTTTTTCCATCTTCGCTTACAGATGCCACATCTGTCGTAACCGGTGTTTTATAGTTTCCTGTTCCAGCCCAGAAATTTGCCTGATACTCTCTGTAAATTTCCTGTCCGTTTACCAGAATCTTTCCATCCTCACCTACACTTGCTGTGTAGTCATCTCCCAGTTTTGCTTCCGCTGTCTGTGTTCCATCCGCTGAAACTTCAAAATCGCCCCATGCTGCTGATTTATAACTGAACATATACATCAGTTCATCTTTCAAACCAATCTGTCCGTTTGCTTCAAAGATCGGTTTTACATCTTCCGCACCTGTGATAATTTCGTTTGCTTTGGATGCTCCGCCCGGCATAATCAGGTCATTTCCTGCATGCATGGATGTGGATGGGTGAGATACACCGCCGTTCCAGTCGGTCATGATCAGACCTTCAAATCCCCATTCACCGCGTGCAATATTGGTATTCATATCATAAGAGTCTGCCGCCGGAACGCCATTGATCTGGTTGTAGGATGTCATGATGGACATTGGTTTGGATTCTTTTACTGCAATTTCAAAACCTTTCAGGTAGATTTCTCTCAGTGCTCTTTCGCTTACAATGGAATCCGTTCCGGAACGGTCTGTTTCCTGATTATTTGCTGAGAAATGTTTCAGGCATGCCCCTACACCCGGCTCTTCCTGCACACCAAGTGTGATTGCAGATGCCATCGTACCGGAAATGACCGGATCTTCTGAGAAATACTCAAAGTTACGTCCGCAAAGAGGATCTCTGTGGATATTCAGGGACGGTCCAAGAAGAATTGTAATATTCATCTCTTCCAGTTCTTTTCCAAATGCTTCACCAATACGTTTCAGCAGATCCGTATCCCAGCTCTGTGCCAGAACAAAATCTACCGGCCATGCGGTACAGTACTGATAGTAAGTTGCTGTTTCTCCTGTTTCTACATTTTTTGCCTCGTATTTCTGTTTTACACGGATACCACCAGGGCCATCTGCTAAAACGATACTCGGAATACCATACTGATCATAAGTCAGCGTTTCTCCTGCTGCTCCCGGTACGGTTGCTGAGTTGGAGCCAACGATCGGAGCATTTTCATTTGCTACTCCCCAGCCGCTTCCACAGTTCAGCTTTGCCAGTTCTTCCAGACTCATCTGTGCCACAAATTCGCCCATGGTTACTTTGTTATCCACAACATCTTTTAAAGTAGCACCTTTTTTGTCTGTAACAACTTCTACTTTTTCGTAATCCTGAACTGCCTTATAGTCTGGATCTGTTGTGTAAGTAGTAACTTTTTCATCTTTATATTCAGAAACATTATTTTCTGTTTTTACTTTGGATGCATCCAGTGTAAATACCGGGGCTTCTGCCATTTCCTGCTGCTCTGTCGCATAAGTATATGGTGTTTTTCCTGCCTTGCTCCACTCGGTCAGATTTTCGCTTTCCGGAACTTCCATCTGATTGGACAGAACTTCTGTCACTGCACTCTGATTCAGTTTGATCGCTGCCGCTACTTTTGTATTTCTGGAAGAATCACCAACACGCACATAGTAGGTTCCCGGGTCAAGTATGTAAGATGCCTTTTCTTCACTATAATAAGCCATCTCATCGGTATCATAAGTCAGTGTCAGTACCTGACTTTCACCCGGTGCCAGTTCATCGGTCTTTCCATAAGCAGCCAGCTGCTGATATTCTTTTTCTGCATCTTTTGAGTCTGGTGCGGAGAAATAAACCTGTACTACTTCTTTTCCACTGTAAGTTTTTCCGGTGTTTGTAACTTCTGCTTTTACCGTCACCTTATCTTCATTTACCGATACATTCTTTACATTGATATCAAAATTTGTATAGGAAAGACCATAACCAAATTCATATGCCGGCTTGATGCCAAACGTATCAAAATAGCGGTATCCTACATAAATTCCTTCCTTGTACCATTCCTTCATACTATTCCCGTCTGCTTTTGCGAACGTGGCAGATGCAGGATAGTCTGAATAATTTTCTGCCCAGGTATCTGTCAGTTTTCCGGAAGGTGTGACAGCTCCGGTTACTACATCAAGCAGTGCATTTCCGCCTTCCTGACCGCCCTGCCCCATCAGAAGCAGAGAATCCAGACCCTCTGTTTCCTCGAAGAATTTCGTGTCAATGACACCGCCTACATTCAATACAACAATGGTATTTTCAAAAGTAGAGGCTACCTTTTTCAGATTTTCTTTTTCTACATCGCTTAACTCATAGTCACCTAATTCATATTCTACTTCATTTACCGTAACCTTTTTGGTCATTCCACGGTCGGCACCTTCACCGGCATTTCTTGAGATCACATAAACAGCAGTCTTCGTATCTTTTGCAGAGGCTGCCAGTTCTTCATCTGTGAAGGTAAGTTCCGGATAAGCAAAGGTTGCCATCGGATTGCTTGCTGCTTTTGCATTTTCTATATCGTATCCTTCTGCATATTTTTCAAGAATACTTGCCGTCGTGATATCGTAACCTGCTTTTTTGAAAGAATTATAAATGTTAATATTATATCTCTCACTCTGGTTTACATTCACATCACCGCCACCGGAAAGTCCTCCGTTAAACGGATCACCGGAACCGGTACCACCTCGGACAGTACGTACAGCTCCGCCTCCGAACAATGCCAGCTTCTTTGTCTTGATCGGAAGAGAATTATTCTTGTTTTCCAGAAGAACCATTCCCTGTGCAGCTGCTTCTCTTGCCAGTGCTGCATTTGCCTTTTCTCTTGCTGTCACTTCATTGGAAGTAGTTGCTGCAAAAGATACCGGGCATGCTGCTGCCGCCATACTGACAGCAACAGCGGCACTCAAAATACTTCTTGTTGCTTTTTTCATGTTTTGTTTTTCCTCCTTTTTCTGGAAACACCTTATTTATCCGGTGCTTTGTTTGTGCCCTCAGTATAGGAAAAACACTATGTTTTTTAAAGAAGCAGTTTTTGATTTTACGTTTCATTTTTTGATATCAACTCTTTATACTGCGATGGAGTAATGCCTTCATAGCGTTTAAAGGCTCTTGTAAACGCCTGTGCATCGGTATAACCTACGTCAAGTGCTATATTTTTGATGCGTACATCATTTTTTAACATTTCCTTTGCATGTTCCAGTCTTACTTTATGAATGTACTCCAGTACGCCATAATCACGGAAGTTTTTAAAGCTGCGGCTTACGTGTGGTACACTGATGCCAAATTCCTGTGCCAGACTGGTCACGTTCATATTGCAGTCCTGATAATGCCCCTGAATATATTCCTGCATTTCTTCCATCCACTCCGGTTCTCGTTCTGCAGATTTATTCTGTCTGTACTGAATGATCGCCTCAAAAATTGCCCTGCTTTCTGACAGCAGCTCATGGATCGACTGGATACGAAACAGACGCTCTTCATAATTCAGTGAGTGATAATAAGCTCTGTCTTCTTCATTTGCACTGATATCAAGTGTCGTGATCAGGGTTCCGATCAGACCATACATGCGATAGCGATTAATCCTCAGCTCTTTCTGATTTCTGGAAAATGCACTCTGGTAAATCTGGTTAAGCTCCCGATATGCTCCTTCAAAATCTTCACTCTCCAGGCAATTCAGAAGTCTTCTGCTGCCTGTCATGTAAACCGAGGAATGACTGTCTTCATCCGCATCCATCATCTCACCATATACATAGACTCCGGCAGGTGCACTCGTACTCCAGAACTCCAGATACTGCATACTCTCTTCCAGAAGATGATACGCTTCTTTCATCTTTTTATAGTCACTCTGACATTCTCCGATCATGATACAGGCAGAAATATGAAACGTCCGGCTGTAAAACTGTTCTACCGTCTTTAACAGACTGCGGATTTCTTTTTCATCATGTTCCGGTTCTGAAAGATTGACAACTGCCACAAAATCTTTTTCCGGCTGCAAAAGGATTCCTGGATATTTTTCAAAAATCTGCTCTTTCAAAATATTTTCAAGCACGAAATGCTCCAGCTCTTCCGGTTTCTCCTTTTTTTCCTGATCTCTGAAAACTGCATCACCATTTTCATCAAAAGCAAACTGGATCATTATATACTTTTCTTGATCTGACAGTTTATTCAGACTTGCATATGGAAAATTTTTGACCGCACCTGTCAGATATTTTTCCAATTCCCGGCATTCCCGGGTCTCTTCTTTCTTTTTCACTTTTTTCGAAAGTTTTTTGTTATCACTGATCAGATTTCCCACCGGGACATAAGTTTTTTTTGAAAAATACCAGGAACCGATAACCGCCACGCTGATCAGCATAAGAAGTTCTGCCGTTAGAATCATTGCAAAACGTCTCAGTTCTCCATAAAACAAGGTATTCGGAACATACATATCGCAGTTCCATTGAAACATACTCATCTGTTTTTCTACTTTTATGTATCCGTTTTTCTGATTTTCTTCCAATTTTCTGCTGTAAATAACATTTTCTTTTTCCGGCGTTTCAATATAAATACAGTTTTCTGCTCCTGGATCGCCGATCAGACGGCTTCCGCTGTACTCTGCGAAAATAACGGCAATGCGATTATTCTGCGTGTCATTGACCGGACGGAAAAACCAGATTTGATTATCTGATAAAACCTGATAAGATTTTTGATTTTCTTCTGTCATCCAACAATAAAAATCCTGTGCAGTGATACCATACTGTCGGCAGAAAAAGCTGATATCCTCTTTTCCTTCCCGACGCTGCGAATTGGAAGAAAGAATGGAATCGCTCTTCAAAAAATAGATATGCAGATTCTGACAGAGATTGTTCTGTACATTCAATTCTGACATTGTATTTTTCAGTTTCATAGAATCTAAAATCTGCTGTGGTGAAAAATTTCCTTCTATTGATGCAATATCATCCAAACCACCACTGACGGCAAGCGTATCACACAACTGATATGACAGCCGAATATTATTTTCAATCTTCCCCATAACTTCTCTCATACGCAATGCAGCTGAATTTCGTATTTCTTTCTGCACATAAAAGATCGAACTGCTGTAACCGATGATCGTAACTGTGAGCATTGCCAGGCATAATACCAGATAAGAAATCAAAATAGAACGAAAAGTAAGTGATTTTCCTGTTTTCATAAGTTTTTATCTCCTGCTCTTTACAAAAAGATTTCTTCTCATTTCTTTTAATATAATGTCTGTCTTTTTGTTTTGCAAGGAAATTTATGATTCTTTCTTTTTTGCTGATGATTTTTTTCCTGAGTATTTACTTTTTACTTCCAACACAGTAAACTAAAAATAAAGCTTATTATCTGGAGGAAATTATGAAACACAAGTATAGGAATTACTATTTCCCGGTACTGATCTGTATTTTTTTCTGTCTGTGCATTTTTCTTGTCCGACACGCTTTTTCTGTCAGGACACAAACAAATGCTTCTCTTCCGGTTACAGAAGTCAAACAGAGTTTTTCTTTTTTGAATACCATTGATTCTGAACTTTCAGAGCTGTGCGACGGAGATCTGAATAATACTGCCTTTTTCCAGGAACTGGAAAACAGAACGAATATCCATATTGACTGGATCACTTCTTTATCCAATCTGCAGATTCAAAACCGTTTCGAGCAAAACAGCGATTCCGTACCGGATTTGATCGGTGCCGGAAATTTTTCATCCATCTATGGGAATATTTCTGCGGATGATGCGATCGCTCAGGGGGACATCTGTGATCTGACGGAACTGGTTCCAAAATATGCACCGAATTACTATAAGATCATTCAGCAAAAGGACATAAAAGATATCGCCTACACGGATTCCGGTCGAATTGCAGCTGTTTATTCTATAAAACAAAACTCGCAAAAACCATGGTGTGGTCTTCAGATTCGAAAAGACTGGCTGGATGAACTAGGGCTTGAGATTCCTGTCACTTATGATGACTGGGAAACGGTTCTCACTGCATTTAAAGAAAAGAAAGGAGCCACAGCCCCATTATGGATTTCATACGATGCTTATGCACAGGATGAAAGTCTGAATGCCGGTTTTGGAGTCAGTTATGATTTTTTTCAAATGGACGGCAAGGTCTTTTATGGACCTGCCAGGCAGGGATGGAAGGATTATCTCACTTTAATGAACCGCTGGTATCAGAAAGGTCTGATAGATGTTGATTATATGACCGGCAACTCGATTTATGCAGACAGTAAAATGATCGCCAGCGGCACTTCCGGTGCATGGTTTGGTATGTATACCATGCCTTCTGATCTTTCTGCAAAAGATCAGAATATTAAGGTTATTGCTGTTTCTCCGCCAAAATTAAACGAACATGATACGCTGCACATACAGAAAAGATACAGCATCAGTGATAATATGTTTTACATCTCTTCTAGATGCGAACATCCGGAAATTGTTCTAAAGTGGATTGACTATTTATTTTCTGATGAATGTTCCCGTTTTGCAAGCTACGGAACAGAAGGTAAAACCTATACCCTTGATAAAGATCAGAATCCTGTTTTCACCGATCTGATCTTGCATAATTCTGATGGACTGACTTTTTATCAGGCATTGAAAAACTATACGCTGGCTCCCGGCCTACCTTCTGCTTATATTGACTGGAAACGGGAATTTCAGTGTGTACCTCCTTCCAGTGCTGTTATGTGCGATGTATGGGCTTCCACGGATACTTCATATATGCTTCCGGTCAGTCTGAGTTTTACATCTGAAGAACGTACCAGACTGTCTCAAATAATGGCGAACGTCAATTCCTGTATGTATGAATACACAACTGCTTTCATTACCGGGATCAAATCTTTTGATAATTACGAAGAATATCTGAACACCCTGAAAAAAAACAAGATCGATGAAGCCGTTCAAATATATCAGAATGCTTATGATCGCTATCTTGCAAAACATTCTTCCTGATCCTGCAAGAAACACTTGCACACATCATACACAGGTGTTAGAATTTATTAGCGATTCGCATAAACGCAGGATGAATCTATATGCGAAACCAACATAAACCAGGGGGAGCTGACGGAAGTCGGCTGAGAGGAAACGTGTTCCCGTTTCGACCCATTACCTGATTTGGATAATGCCAACGGAGGAAAAAGAGATGAGAAATTACACAACTCAGATGGATGCAGCCCGCAAGGGAATTGTAACACCGGAAATCGAAACTGTAGCAAAAAAAGAGAACATGGATGTTGATAAGTTAATGAAACTTGTCGCTGAAGGCAAGGTCGCAATCTGTGCCAACAAAAATCATAAATGCTTAAGTGCAGAGGGTGTCGGCAGTATGCTGCGTACCAAGATCAATGTCAACCTCGGCGTATCTCGTGACTGCAAGGATTATGATATCGAAATGCAGAAGGTTATGAGTGCCGTTGACCTCGGTGCGGAAGCGATCATGGATCTTTCCAGTCACGGCAACACACAGCCATTCCGTCAGAAACTGACAAGTGAATGTCCGGTTATGATCGGTACGGTTCCTGTTTATGACAGCGTGATCCATTACCAGAGAGATCTGGCTACACTGACTGCAAAGGATTTTATCGATGTTATCCGTATGCATGCAGAAGACGGTGTAGACTTTGTAACGTTGCACTGCGGTATTACACGCAAAACCATCGAACAGATCAAAAAGCACAAACGTAAAATGAATATCGTAAGCCGTGGAGGAAGCCTCGTATTTGCATGGATGTCCATGACCGGCGAAGAGAATCCATTCTATGAATATTATGATGAAATCCTGGATATCTGTGAAGAATATGACGTGACCATTTCTCTTGGCGATGCATGCCGTCCTGGATGCCTTGCCGATGCAACCGATGTATGTCAGATTGAAGAACTGGTTCGTCTCGGAGAACTGACAAAACGTGCATGGGATCACAATGTACAGGTTATGGTAGAAGGTCCTGGCCATGTGCCGCTGGATCAGGTTGCCGCCAACATGAAAGTACAGCAGAGTATTTGCATGGGTGCTCCTTTCTATGTACTTGGTCCTCTTGTAACCGACATTGCTCCGGGATATGACCATATCACTGCAGCGATCGGAGGTGCAGTTGCCGCTATGAACGGTGCTGCTTTCCTTTGCTATGTTACACCGGCTGAACACCTGGCTCTGCCGAATGTAGAGGATACCAAGCAGGGTATCATCGCTTCCAAGATCGCAGCTCACGCAGCGGATATTGCGAAGGGTATTCCGGGAGCAAGAGACATCGATGACCGCATGGCTGCTGCCCGCCAGAAACTGGACTGGGATGCACAGTATGCATGTGCCCTTGACCCGGAAACTGCAAAAGCGATCCGCGACAGCAGAAGCCCGGAAGATGACCACAGCGATACTTGCAGTATGTGCGGTAAATTCTGTGCCGTAAGAAGCATGAACAAAGCACTTGCCGGAGAATACATTGATATTCTTTAAGACAGAAAATGCCCGGGTCAAAAGACCTTTTGAAACAAGAACGCCTCTGGCATTCTTGTTGCTCGCCGCCTACAGAGGCGGGAGTCACCTCACATCTGATGTATAACACAAAAGCGAATCTCGGATATTGTATCCTTGATTCGCTTTTTATTGCTTTTTATTTGTTATTTTATTTATTCTTCCGGTGCTTCAAAGCTGTGATCTACGGTGATCACACAGGTTGCACCAGCTTCCATTTCTGAGATCAACTGCATCAGCTGATGCAATACACGGTCGGTATCTTTCTGTGTATATTCTGCCGGGACAAGAAGATCAAAGATCAGATTGACCGGCGTTGTTTTCACCAGTCGGAAATCGTGAAAACTCAGTTTGCTGTCTAACGCTTTGATGATATGTTCCGTCTTTTCTTTTAACCGAAGTACTTCCGCATCGTGCAGCTCGACCGGATCCATATGGATCACCAGAGTGATATTTAGCTCTTTTCCGACTTCCCGCTCAATACGGTCAATGATTGCATGGGATACTTCAATATTCACATCGTTCGGCACCTCTGCATGAATGGTTGCCATTCCCTGATTTGGTCCGTAATTATGCACGATCAGATCATGCGTTCCGATAATACCATCATAGGATTCTACCATCTGTGAAATTTTCTGATACAATTCTGCCGGAACCCTCTGTCCGATCAGCGGCTCCAGTGTGTCTTTTGCAATTGAAAATCCGGACCAGATGACAAGCAATGATACGATCAGTCCTGCGATCGCATCAATATTTACGTTTGCAACATAACAGATCAAAATAGAAACAACGGTCGCACTTGTCGTAATGACATCTCCGAGGGAATCTGCCGCAGTTGCCAGCATGACTTTTGAATCTATTTTTTTACCAAGTTTTCTATTGAATGCTGCCATCCACAATTTCACCAGGATCGACAGGATCAGGATCAGAAACGGCACCAAGTCAAACGTGATATCTTCCGGATGCATCAGCTTGCCTGCTGACGTTTTGAAAAAAGTAAATCCAACCTCAATGACCAGAAACGATACGATCAGTGCTGCAATGTATTCAATTCTTCCATGACCGAACGGATGCTCCGCATCTGCCGGTTTCCCTGCCATTTTTACCCCGATAAAACTGATGATCGATGATGCCGCATCGGATAAGTTATTAAACGCATCTGCCGTGACTGCCAGAGAATGCATCAGCGTACCGATGATTAACTTTGCCGCAAACAGAAATACATTACAGAAAATACCGACGACACTGGCAAGAATCCCATACCGGGTACGCACCTCCGTTGATTCTGTGTTTTCACTGTCTCTTACAAACCTGCGAACTAAAAAATCTGTCATACCTTCCTGAAAACCCCTTTTGATTTAAATTCCAGATTCAAGAATGTCTCTGGATGACCCGCCGTCTATAACGGCGAGAACCACTGCACTTCTGATATCATTCTCACTATTATATTGAAATCCTCTGAAAAAATCAATATCTGTCCGCTTTTTTTATCTTCCGTTTGCAGGCTCTACGTTAATTGTTTTTCCTTTAATTTTGGTGTTTTTCATGGCACGGAGTACATCAGCCGCATTTTCACGCGGAACTTCAACGAATGTATATTTGTCATACATATCGATCGTTCCGACCAGTTTTCCCGGAATACCGGATTCTCCTGCAACTGCCCCGAGAATATCGCCCGGGCGTACTTTCTGTTTTTTACCAATGTTGATGAAGAGACGTACCATGCCTGCTTCTGCCCCGGTATCACCGAAATCTTCCATATGCCCACGGTCATTATTCTGCTCATTTTCACCCAGTGCCTGTTTCAGAAATGCTGCCGCAATGTCCATCGCTGTGTAGTCTTCTTCGTTAAGTTTCTGTTCGATGATACGTGTCATGCGGTTTAAGTCTTCGTTTTTAATGATATGGTCGATCTCATCCAGCACTTTTTCCAGACGGATGGCTGTAATATCATTCAGAGACGGAATTGGCTGTGCGTAGATTTTTGTCTTACAGTAACGCTGGATGTCTTTCAGCTTATAAACTTCACGTCCTACAACAAACGTAAATGCCTTTCCGACACGACCGGCACGACCGGTACGGCCGATACGGTGCACATAAAATTCATCATCCTGCGGCACATCATAATTAAACACTGCCTCTACATCATCTACATCAATACCACGGGCTGCCACATCGGTGGCGATCAGGATCTCTGTTTTGCCGCTGCGGAAGCCTTTCATAACACGGTCTCTCTGGCTCTGCTTCATATCTCCATGCAGCCCTTCCGCAAAATATCCCCGTCCTTTCAGTGCCTCAGTCAGCTCATCCACACGTTTTTTTGTATTGCAGAATACAAGGGAGAGCTTTGGATTGTACATATCCAGAAGTCTTGAGAGAACTTCTTCTTTGTTCTTCTGTTTTACTTCATAATAGTACTGGTCGATATTTTTTACGGTCAGTTCTTTCTTTACGACACGAACCAGAACAGCATCTTTCTGATAATTTTTCGTGATGTCCATGATCGGCTTCGGCATGGTCGCAGAAAAGAGAACCGTCTGACGCTCTTCCGGTGCATCTTTCAAAATCGTCTCGATATCCTCACGGAATCCCATGTTCAGCATCTCATCTGCTTCATCCAGCACGATCGTGTGAAGGTTGTCGAAACGTAAGGTGCGACGGCGAAGATGATCCATCACTCGGCCCGGTGTTCCGATCACAAGCTGCACACCACCTTTTAAGGAACGGATCTGTTTTCCGATATCCTGTCCGCCGTATACCGGAAGGATCTTGATGCCATGCATAAACTTGCTCAGTCTGCGGATCTCATCTGCTACCTGGATTGCCAGTTCTCTTGTCGGACACAGAATGATTGCCTGCAGTTTCCGGTTCTTCGGATCGATCTTCTGAAGAAGCGGAATACCAAAAGCTGCTGTTTTTCCGGTACCTGTCTGCGCCTGACCGATTACGTCATGTCCGGCCATCACTTCCGGAATCGCTTTTGCCTGGATCGGGCTTGGCTCTTCAAATCCCATCTCTGTAATAGCTCGAAGAATCTTCGGGTCAAGTCCAAGTGTATCAAATTTTATGATTTCCATATATTAAATCCTTTCTTTCTGTTGCAAATACCCTTTTATTTCAAATCTCACTGACATAATGCTCCTCACTGCTCAGTGTTTCATGCACTTACAGCTACAAAATACTTATATGTTCATATAATGACGTCGGAGGCAAAAGTCCTCAACTATATTTGAAAAACAAGGCATAAAAATACCGCCTCTTTATTTATCTAATGTGAGGCGGAAGAGTAACAATTCACATATGCCAGTCATTTTAACATATCCCGTTTTGAAATTCAACTGTTCATTTTAATTTGAAACCAGACACATATTTGAGCAACATGCAATTCCGTCAAACAATGCTTCGCATTATCCTCTGTAAATTTCTGCACAGCCCGGACTGATTATTAGCTATTATAAAAACAGGGTTGCATTTTTTATGTTTTCGGTATAATATACATATAACTACACATAGTATTCAAAACTACATGTAACGGTTTTTATTTCAATATTCATTTTATATTGCTTTCAAGTCATGAGGTATGATCACGAATATCTGAAAATTGCTCTCACAATTCTGTCATCTGACTTGAATCATGTTTCAAAGGAGGTATTCACTATGTTAGAAAAAATCAAAGATCCCGGAAGTGCGATCACACACTTCATTGGTATGCTGATGGCAATGTTTGCCGCCACACCGCTGATCATCAAATCTCTGCATGAGCCGGATTATATCCATGTGATTTCCCTGACTGTTTTTATTGTGAGTATGATCCTACTCTATGCGGCAAGCACGATCTACCATACTTTAAATCTTTCAGAAAGAACAAATCGTATTCTCCGCAAGTTAGACCACAGTATGATCTTTGTACTGATTGCCGGAAGCTACACACCAATCTGCCTGATCGTTTTGAAAGGTCCGGTCGGATATTTCCTGTTCGCTCTTGTCTGGGCAATCGCACTGATCGGCATTATCGTAAAAATCTACTGGATCACCTGTCCGAAATGGTTTTCTTCTGTGCTTTATATCAGCATGGGTTGGGTCTGCGTACTGGCTTTCACACAGATTGTCAATTCGCTCTCTCCGGCAGCTTTTGGATGGCTCCTGGCAGGCGGTATCATTTACACTGTCGGCGGCATCATTTATGCTTTGAAAGTTCCGCTGTTCGATGCAAAGCACAAAAATTTCGGCTCACATGAGATCTTTCATCTGTTCGTGATGGCAGGAAGTGCATGCCACTTTATTCTTATGTATGTTTATATCGCTTAATGACTGTGAAATCATTTCGATTATTCAAAAATGCCTCTGGCATTCTTGCCGAAAAAGGATAAAAGTTCAGAGGTTCTGATTTTGCTCAGAGCCTCTTTTTGTATCCTGAGAACCTTTTTGCTGCATATTTTTTTCTTTGATCAGGTTTTCTTTTTCTTTTCTCGTCAACTGTTTGATCGCATATTCCCGCTTCATTGCTTCTTGTTTTCCCTGAAATTCCTCATAATAGACCAGTGTGACCGGTCTGCGGTTCCTCGTATATTTTGCACCGGATTTCCCGCCGTTATGGGCTTTGAGACGCTTGTCCAGATCATTTGTCCAACCGGTATAATACGTGCCGTCACTGCACTTTAAAATATAGGTGTAACACATACTTTCCATTCACTTTCAACTGTTTCATATCTTCGTATTGTGACATGCTCCTGCCTCTGATACAAATCGCTTGCTCTCTTCCATCAGAAACGCGAGTCATCTCACATCTTGTATATGTAAAGCGGAGGATTTCCCCCGCATTATTTCAAGCAATCGGCAAAGCGGTATATTTTCAACTAAGACAAATTTGTTGCTCACCACTTATAGAAGTGGGAGTCTTCTCCGACTAAGATAAAACCTGTAAAATGAATCCGATTGCAAATATTGTATGCTGCGTGCAGCTCCTTACGGATACCGTATAGCCTAATATAGTATACGCTTTCTCTCACTTTTTGTGAATCATCTTTCTTTTTGATGTCAAAACGGCTTTTGTACAAGCACATCGTAGTTTCAGTCTTTTGACCCTGGCATCATATTATTCCAGATACAGAAACGGATCTTCTGCTGCTCCGTCTTTTTCCATGGCAAAATATAGATTTGTGCCTTCTTTGCAGTAGTATTTGGTCGGCTGTGCCACGTATCCTAAAAGTTGTCCTCTCTCGACTACATCGCCTTCTGCTACGGCTACATTCTCAAGCTGGCCGTAGATCAGCGTGTACTGATCTCCGAGATTCATGCGGATCGTTGTTCCTGTTTCATCATTTGTTGTGATGGAATCAACGATTCCTTTTGCCGCAGATACGACCTGTGCTCCTTCTTCTGCCCCGAAGATCAGTGCCGGATTATATTTATACTGATCCAGCGTTGCAAAATACACGGTAGAATCCATGCTGTAGTCCATGAGCACTTTGCCGGCTACCGGCCACTGGAGTTCCTGTGTGGATGCAAAGCTGACCGTCGGACTGACCACTGCGTTGACCTGTCCGGAGGAAACTTTTTCGGTCTCCATGCCTTCTGTCTCTGCTTCCGTTTCCTGCCCGGCTGTTTCCTGTTCTGCCCTTATCTGCCGATTGCCGCCTGCCAGTGATTTCGGATCAACATCCATCTCATTTGCCTGAGAAGCCAGATTTGCTTCCGCTTCTGATGAAATCACCGCCTCAGCTTCTGTTTCGACAGGACTTTCATTCAGATCCACCATATGCTCTTTTGCCGGTTCCTGTGCCGTATCCGACAGATCAACAGCATAGTAGGTCGTTGCCGCAGCCGCCCCTACAAGACATAAAGTCAGAACCAACATCGCACCTTTTTTTCGCGTAAACCATTTTCCATCCTTCTTCTGCATATCCCTTCACCTCATAAATTCAGATTTGCAACCAAACAGTTACCTTATTCTCATTTTTTCCGGTTTTGGATTTTTTATGCGAAGTGAATATGAAAGAAATAAATTGTAACTGTTCAGAGCCAAGCAAAATTTCAAAAAACAGGTATAAAATGCTTGCATTTTTAAGACTGTTTTTGAAATTTTATTTGGCGGATACGCCACACCGACGAAATGCGTAGCATTTTGGAGGTTGGCTCTGAACAGTTACAATAAATTTAAATATAAAAAATCAAGAGCGGAACATTTTTCAATGTGCCACTCTCTACAAAGGCTTTCGCTTTTCAATTATGCTATATATTATATGTTTATTTTACTAAATTGTCAATTACTTTTTTATGAAAATTATATACTCCGACTATCTTACTGTTGCTCTGAAAAAACTGTTTATTCTTAACCACACGACCATTCATAAATTCTTGGATTTCTTTATAACGTTTTTGTTTTGGTATTTCATTCATTAAACTATCATATACATACAATACCGTTACAAAACTATTGGTAAATTTATAGCTTAGATTATTAACTCTTGAAGTTTTTGATATATTTTTCATTCCAATAATGAAGCTTGAAATTTCATTATTTACCTGTTTGGTTGAATCAATTTTTTCTGTCATTTTATTTAACAGACAATTACTATGTGCTGCTGCATTTCTAACATCACGTACCGTATTCATCAATTTGTTATTTATAATCTGAACTCCATAAATTTTTTCATAAAAAGAACAGAAATATAATAAATCACCAAATGAAATTAGTTCCACAAAAACCCATACTGGAAAATATGGATAGTATTTTTCAATAAGATCTTTACAATATTCACCTGATTTATGGCTTCTGATATTTTTCAATATTCGCAGGTTATCATCCTGAGCAATAAATTTACGTACAATATCATATCCATCTTCCGACGGGTTATTTGTAATATTTTTAATCAATCGTACTTTGATTACATGTTCGATGTCCAAACACATATCCATTACTATGTATCTCAAATACATATCAATAGTGGATAATTCCTTTAAATAACCAAAATCTAATTTTTTATATCGCCCTTGTCTTTTACCTGTATCGCATTTGTCATAATTAGCTCTGTACGCAGCCAATTTCATATAATAATTATTGTTTTGCAAAAACTGTTTGGCATCATTTTCTGAAATTTCATTAAATGTAATACCTCTGTTTTTCATATGTTGAATTAACTCCTCAATAGATAACAGTTGTTTCATATTTCACCTGATTTCTTTCGTTATATAAAATGATTTTATCATAAAAGAAACTATATTTCTATGATGTTCTTTCTTTTTTATAAAAACAGGCAGTTGGCTTTTTCATATCCAACTGCCCATTTTTGCTATTTCTTTATCATTCTTTTACGCTTCTACGGTCACTTTATCCAGATGCCAGATTTCATCTACATACTGCTGGATGGTACGGTCTGATGTGAACTTGCCGCTGCATGCGGTGTTCATCATTGCCATTCTTGCCCAGCCTGTTTCGTCACGGTATGCTTTTTCTACTCTCTCCTGAGCTTCTGCGTAAGACTTGAAGTCTGCCAGGATGAAGTAAGTATCTGCTCTGTCGCTGCTGTTTGTGTTCAGCAGAGAATCGTAGATATCACGGAATCTTTCTGGATCATCCGGAGCATATTCTCCATTGATCAGCTGCATCAGGACACGACGGATATCCTGGTCGTTGTTGAAATAATCCATCGGATTGTAGCCGCCGTTGTTCTCGTAGTTGATAACTTCCTGAGCGGACAGACCGAAGATAAACGCATTTTCTTCTCCAACTTCCTGAACAATCTCTACGTTTGCTCCGTCCATGGTTCCCAGTGTCGGTGCACCGTTCAGCATGAACTTCATATTTCCGGTTCCGGATGCTTCTTTACTTGCTGTGGAGATCTGCTCGGAAACATCTGCTGCTGCAAAGATCCATTCTGCATTGGATACACGATAATCTTCGATAAATACAACTTTCAGTTTTCCGTTGATGCTCTTATCGTTGTTGATCACATCTGCAACAGAGTTGATCAGTTTGATCGTCAGTTTTGCACGGCGATATCCGGCTGCTGCTTTTGCACCAAAGATGAAGGTTCTTGGATAGAACGGCATTTCCGGATGATCTTTGATCTTATTGTACAGATACATAACGTGCAGGATATTCAGCAGCTGACGTTTGTACTCATGAAGTCTCTTAACCTGTACATCGAAGATAGAACGAGGATCTACATCGATACCGTTGTGCTCTCTGATGTATTTTGCCAGACGCAGTTTGTTCTGGTATTTGATGTTCATGAACTCCTGCTGTGCTTTTTCATCATCCACATAAACTTTCAGTTTGGAGATCTGAGCCAGATCTGTGATCCATTCATCACCGATATGCTCGGTTACCCAGTCTGCCAGCAGCGGGTTTGCATGAAGCAGGAAACGTCTCTGTGTGATACCGTTTGTCTTGTTGTTGAATTTCTCCGGCATCATCTCATAGAAGTCTTTTAATTCCTGATTTTTCAGAATTTCTGTATGCAGTGCAGCAACACCGTTTACAGAGTAACCTGCACAGATAGCCAGATGTGCCATTTTAACCTGTCCATCGTAAATGATAGCCATCTTGCGGATTTTCTCCTGGTTGCCCGGATATTTTTTCTGGATCTCTTCCACAAATCTGCGGTTGATCTCCTCGATGATCTGGTAGATACGAGGAAGCAGTCTTGAGAACAGCTCGATCGGCCATTTTTCCAGTGCTTCTGCCATGATGGTGTGGTTGGTGTATGCACAGGTCTTTGTGGTAACTTCCCATGCTTCATCCCATTCCAGACCTTCTTCGTCAAGCAGGATACGCATCAGTTCTGCTACTGCAACAGTCGGATGTGTATCGTTCAGCTGGAAGGTTGCTTTCTCATAGAATTTGCGGATGTCAGAATGATTCTTTTTATATTTTGCAACAGCTGCCTGAACACTTGCAGAAATGAAGAAATACTGCTGTTTCAGACGCAGTTCTTTACCTGCGTAGTGGTTATCGTTCGGGTAGAGAACTTCTACGATATTTCTTGCCAGGTTTTCCTGTTCTACGGCTTTCTGATAATCACCTTTATCGAAAGAATCCAGCTGGAAGTCATTGATCGCTTCTGCATCCCATACACGCAGTGTATTTACTACATTGTTGTTGTAACCAACGATCGGAATATCAAACGGGATTGCACGTACAGACTGATAACCTTCCTGGATAAATTTGTTGCGTTTTGTTGCTTCATCGTATTCTACACGGATATAGCCGCCGAATTTTACTTCTTTTGCATATTCCGGACGACGCAGCTCAAATGGATTACCGTCTTTCAGCCAGTTATCCGGCACTTCTACCTGATAACCGTTTTCAATCTTCTGTTTGAACATACCATAGCGGTAACGGATACCGCAGCCGTATGCTGCATAACCAAGTGTTGCCAGAGAATCAAGGAAGCATGCAGCCAGACGGCCAAGACCGCCGTTTCCAAGTGCTGCATCCGGCTCCTGGTCTTCGATCACGTTCAGGTCAAAGCCCAGCTCTTCCAGAGCTTCTTTTACTTCTTTGTACTCTGTCAGGTTGATCATGTTATTTCCAAGGGCACGTCCCATCAGGAACTCCATGGACATATAATAAACCATTTTCGGGTCTTCTTCTTCGTAAACTTTCTGGGTTTCCATCCAGTTGTCAATAATCGTATCCTTGACCGCATAGGATACTGCCTGAAATACCTGCTGTTTTGTTGCGTCAACCAGTGTCTGACGGTACAGTGTTTTCAGGTTGCTTTTCACACTCTCAATAAATACTTCTTTGTCAAATCTTTTGCTCACAGCAAATCCTCCTTATTTCTGTGTCTTTTCAACACCCATGCGTACACTTTCACCGTTAATACTCCATTCTTTTTCGTATCCGGCAACACTTCCAAGAACAATCTCATCTGCAAGGACTTCATCCTTGATCTCATCCATATGATCGTTCAGGACGGTAAGGATCTTTTCGTTATCAGCTGCATACAGGCGGATTCTGTCCATCACCTCAAAACCTGCCTCTTTACGCATGGTCTGGACTTTACTGATCAGTTCTCTCACAAATCCCTCCTCAATCAATTCCGGAGTAAGGTTGGTATCCAGAACAACGGTAATATCGTTATCCTGCTCAGATACATAGCCTTCGATCTGTGCTGTATCAATCAGTAAATCTGTCTCATATAATACAACTTCACTGCCATTGATGTCAAGCGTGATGGAGCCTTTGTCTTTCAGCTCATCCATTGCCTGATTGCCATCAAGTGCAGAAAGTGCCTGTTTGATACCGCCAAGCAGTTTGCCGTATTTTGGTCCTACGGTTTTCAGCTGCGGTTTGAAGCTGTAAGAAGTAAAGTCTTTTACATCCTGTGTAAAGGTGACTTTCTTGCTGTTCAGCTCGTCACGGATAATGTCTGCGAAGTATTCCGGCAGTTCTTTCGGAGCTTTTACAAACATATTTGCAATCGGCTGTCTGTTCTTGATGTTTGCAGTATTTCTGCATGCACGTCCCATAACAACGATCTTCAGTACTTCATCCATGTTTGCTTCGAGTTCTTTGTCTACGTGAGCCATATCTGCCTTCGGGAAATCACACAGATGTACGCTTTCCGGTGCAGTCTTGTCAATGCTGCATACCAGGTTGCGGTAGATGTCTTCTGTCATAAACGGGATCATCGGTGCAGCTGCTTTTGAAACATTTACCAGAGCGGTGTAAAGTGTCATGTAAGCATTGATCTTATCCTGCTCCATGCCTTTTGCCCAGAAACGTTCACGGCTGCGGCGTACATACCAGTTACTCATATCATCCACAAATTCCTGAAGTGCTCTTGCAGTTTCCGGAATACGGTAATTTGCCAGGTTGTCATCCACGGTCTGGATCATGGTGTTCATCTTGGAGAGCAGCCATTTATCCATTACGGAGAGTTTGTCGTAGTCTAATGTATATTTTGTTGCGTCAAATTCATCAATATTCGCATACAGAACGAAGAATGCATAAGTATTCCACAGAGTTCCCATGAATTTACGCTGTCCTTCCTGAACGGCTTTGCCGTGGAAACGGTTCGGCAGCCATGGTGCACTGTTGATGTAGAAATACCAGCGGATCGCATCTGCTCCGTAAGTCTGAAGTGCATCAAACGGATCAACGGCATTTCCTTTGGATTTACTCATCTTCTGACCGTTTTCATCCTGGACATGTCCAAGAACGATAACGTTCTGGTATGGTGCTTTGTTGAACAGGATTGTAGATTCTGCAAGCAGAGAATAGAACCATCCTCTTGTCTGGTCAACTGCCTCGGAAATAAACTGTGCCGGGAACTGTTTCTCAAACACGTCTTTATTTTCAAACGGATAATGATGCTGTGCGAACGGCATTGCTCCTGAGTCAAACCAGCAGTCGATTACTTCCGGTACACGGTGCATCGGCTTGCCACACTTCGGACACTTGATCGTGATCTCATCGATGTACGGACGATGCAGTTCTACGGTTTTTGCCTTTTCATTTCCACTCATTTCGAACAGTTCCTGACGGCTTCCGATCGAATGCTGATGTCCGCACTCACACTCCCAGATGTTCAGCGGAGTTCCCCAGTAACGGTTACGGCTGATACCCCAGTCCTGAACATTCTCCAGCCAGTCGCCAAAACGTCCTTTACCGATGCTTTCCGGAATCCAGTTGATGGTGTTGTTATTGCGAATCAGGTCATCTTTGACAGCTGTCATCTTGATGAACCAGGATTCTCTTGCGTAGTAGATCAGCGGAGTGTCGCATCTCCAGCAGTGCGGATAGCTGTGCTCAAACTTCGGTGCATCAAACAGAAGTCCTCTCTCATCGAGGTCTTTCAGCACGAGCGGATCTGCTTTTTTTACAAAGATACCGCCAAACGGTGTATCTTCCGTCAGGTTACCTTTGCCGTCAACCAACTGTACAAACGGCAGTCCGTATTTACGTCCGACTTTCGCATCGTCTTCACCAAATGCCGGTGCGATATGAACGATACCGGTACCATCTGTCAGTGTTACGTAAGTATCACAAACAACATAAAATGCTTTTTTGTTCTGTTTTTCTGCATGAACGGCTGCACAGCTGTACAGTGGTTCATATTCTTTATATTCCAGGTCTGTTCCTTTGTAATTCTCCAGTACATTGTAAGCATCTTCGCCGAGCACCTTGTCAGCCAGAGCCTGTGCAATGTAATAAACACGGCCGTCTTCTTTCATCTGAACTTTTACATAATCCTCATCCGGGTTTACGCAGAGTGCAAGGTTGGAAGGCAGTGTCCATGGTGTGGTTGTCCATGCCAGAATGTAAGCGTCCTCGTCTTTGACTTTGAAACGTACAACAGCAGAACGTTCTTTTACGTCCTTGTAACCCTGTGCCACTTCCTGGGCAGAAAGCGGAGTACCGCAGCGCGGGCAGTAAGGAACGATCTTGAATCCTTTGTACAGCAGGCCTTTTTCCCAGATGGTTTTCAGTGCCCACCATTCAGATTCGATATAGTTATCATCATAGGTAACATACGGATTTTTCATGTCAGCCCAGAAACCAACCGTTCCGGAGAAATCTTCCCACATGCCTTTGTATTTCCATACGCTTTCTTTACATTTATCAATGAAAGGAACCAGTCCATATTCTTCGATCTGATCTTTTCCGTCCAGACCGAGCATTTTTTCTACTTCCAACTCAACCGGCAGACCGTGTGTATCCCATCCGGCTTTACGCGGAACCATTTTGCCTTTCATGGTCTGATATCTCGGAATCATATCTTTGATAACACGGGTCAGAACATGTCCGATATGCGGTTTGCCGTTAGCTGTTGGCGGTCCGTCATAAAAGGTGTAAGTTTCACCTTCTTTACGGTTTTCCATACTCTTTTCAAAGATGTGATTTTCTTCCCAGAATTTCTCAACATTTTTTTCTCTGTCTACGAAATTCAGATTTGTCGAAACTTTTTCGTACATAAGCAACCTCCTGTCCTTATTATAAGGAATAAATCAAAAAGCTGCCATCCTGTAAAAGGATGACAGCCAATACTCTCATAACCACCTGTTACAACATACCGACAAAATGCGATATGCGTTCCCGATAACGGGGGAATCCGGCACGACTTACTTTCAGCGATGCTGTAAAACAGCTTTCAGTCTGCAACTCCGAAGTGATATTCCGCCTGTGTTACTTGTACTCCTTCCCACCCACCGGAGCTCTCTGTGTCTTTTACGACAGACGTACTTGTCTTCTTCTGCGTTATTTTCCTGTTAGTCTGTTCCTATTATATAGTAGAAATTCCGGAAAAGTCAAGGCAAAAAAGTTGTTCAGCTATAAGAGTTGCCTGACAAACATATTCTTTTTCTATTTGTCATTTTCTCAATCTTATATTTGCCAAAAGGTACTAAATATTTCATATATCATCATTGAATTTTCAGTTAAATATGCTATGATAAATTTGAATTATGATGCCAGAGTGAGAGGGCCCATCACTTTATAACGAAGCAATTCGCCGGCATCATTTTTATTCTCAACATCTTTAATATTTATCTTATGAAAGGAGAGAAAAGAAATGAAGAAGAACACACTCAAACGCTTTATGGCTTCTGCAATGACAGCCGTTATGTGTGTCAGCTCACTTGGAACATTAGCTGTAAATGCTGCTCCTGCTGACCCGGCTGCTGAAACCTCTGTTGTCGACAATCTGATGAGCAAAATGACGCTCCGCCAGAAGATCGCCCAGATGATGATGCCTGATTTCCGTAAATGGCAGACAGAATCGGACTCGGGACAGAAAAATTTCCAGGTGATGAACGATGAAGTGGCTCAGATCATCAAGGATTATGATTTCGGCGGAGTTATTCTTTTCGCTGAAAATGTAGCTCAGACAGATCAGACACTGAAACTGACAACGGATCTTCAGGAAGCTGCCACAAGCGGAACGGACGGCAGCAACATCCCGCTGCTCCTGACAATCGACCAGGAAGGCGGTATTGTTTACCGTCTCGGAAGCGGAACAGCTCTTCCTGGAAACATGGCTCTCGGTGCAACCAGAAGCACGGACGCTGCAACACAGTCCGGAGAAGTGATCGGACGCGAGCTGAGTGCCCTCGGCATCAACGTAGACTTTGCACCTGTTGCCGATGTCAACAGCAATCCTTCCAACCCGGTTATCGGCCTTCGTTCTTACGGAAGCGATCCGGAACTGGTAGGAAGCATGGCAACTGCTGCCATGAAAGGTATGCAGGAGTACAACATCGCTACTGCTGCCAAACATTTCCCGGGTCATGGCGATACCGCTACAGACTCCCACACAGGTCTTCCTTGTGTAGACAAATCTCTGGACGAACTCAGACAGTGTGAACTCGTTCCGTTCCAGAAAATGATCGACAACGGCGTAGACATGCTGATGACAGCACACATTCAGTATCCACAGGTTGAAAAAGAAACTGCCATTTCCAAGAAAGACGGTTCCGAGATCCGTCTCCCGGCAACGCTTTCCAAAACCATTCTTACTGACCTTGTAAGAAACGAAATGCACTATGACGGCATCATCGTAACCGATGCCCTGAACATGGATGCGATTTCTCAGAACTTCGGCGAAACCGATGCCTGCATCCGTGCCATCAAAGCCGGTGTTGACATTTGCCTGATGCCGACTATCCTCAGAAGCAAGGCAGATATGCCGAAAATGGATGCAATCCTGGACGGCGTAGAAGCTGCTGTTAATTCCGGAGAGATCTCTGTGGATCGCATCAACGAATCTGTTAAGAGAATCCTTTCTCTGAAAGAAAAGAGAGGCATCCTGAATTACACAAGCGATACTCGTACTTACGAGGAAAAACTTGCCGTTGCAAACGAGCAGGTTGGTTCTGAACAGAATCGTGACATTGAGAGAAATATTTCTGCCCAGGCTGTTACCGTTATCAAAAATAACGACAATATTCTGCCGCTGAAACCGCAGGCAGGACAGAAAGTGCTTCTGCTTGGTGCATACAACAACGAAACTCCGGGACTCGCACTTGGTATGAGACGTGTGATCGCAGATCACATCATCAGCGGAAAAGTAGATTATGAGACATTTCGTTACACTTCTGCAAACCTTGACCAGGTAAAACAGAAAATTGACGATGCAGACTACGTGATCGTTATTTCCGAAGTTTCCACAAACTTTTCCAACTGGCTGACCACACAGCCGACCGCTATCACAGAATACGCAAAAGCACAGGGCAAGAAATCCATCGTTATGAGTATTTCCAAACCTTATGATGTTGCAAACTATGCTGATTCTGATGCGATCGTAGCTGTATACGGAAACAAAGGTATGGATCCGACAGAAGCTCTGAAACCGGATAATGCATTTGGTCCGAACATCATCGCCGGCGTAGAAGTTATCTTTGGTCGCTTCGCTGCATCCGGTAAACTTCCGGTTAATGTTCCAGTTATCGAAAATGGTCAGATGACATCCGATATCAAATACGCTTTCGGTTATGGTCTGACTTACGATGCAGTCGAACCAAGTTCCTATTATGCAGTTGAAAACTCACTGCTGAACTTCTACAATACATGGAAAGACGCTGATCTTTCTGTTTATACAGCAGATTCCGCAGCTGCACTGAAGAGTGCTTTAACTGCTGCAAAAGCTGTTCTTGACAAATCCAATGCTTCCATCACAGAAATAGACAGTGCTGTGTCCGCTCTGGTCGATGCAGTCAACAACCTGGCATACGGTGTTCAGAAAACACATCTGAACGTTGCCATCGTTGCTGCTGACAAGCTTCTGGAACGTGCTGCTGATTATGAAAACACCGAAGATCTGACAGCTGCTCTGACAGCTGCAAAAGCTGTTTATGCAAACACATCTGCTACTCAGACAGAAGTTGACCGTGCTGCTTCCACACTGCTGGATGCACTGGCTGCTATGGCTGAAAGAGCTGACCTCGCCGCTCTGAAAAAACTGGTTGCTTCCGCAGGCGGTCTGGAAGAAAAAGACTTTACATCCGACAGCTATAAAGATCTGAAAGATGCAATGGATGCTGCAAAAGACGTCATTGATGACCTGAACCGTACACCGGAGGCGATCGGCAAGGCATATGCTGATATCATCACTGCGATCACCAATCTGGAACGTGTCGGAAACAAAGCTGCTCTGGTTGCTGTCATCGCAAAAGCAGAAGCCATCGTTGCTGCAAAAGACAGCTATGTATCTTCTACACTGAACGGTCTGGAAGAAGCTCTGGCTGCCGGAAAAGCAGTGAATGACAACCCGAATGCACTTCAGGATGCAATCAACAATGCAGTTACCTTGCTGACCGAAAAAGTTGCAAACGTTCGTCTGCTTGGCGACGTAAATAACGACGGCAGCGTAACTACTGCCGACAGTGCACTGCTGCTTCGTTCTGCCGCTGAACTTGATACTCTGGACGATGCTGCAACCGTAAGTGCAGATATGAACCAGGACGGTATTGCAGACACTTCCGATGCCGTTCTGATCCTGCAGACAGCTGCTGAATTCTGATGCAGAAGTTTTTACCGATCAAAAAATCGATTTTTATAGTTTGTCTTGCCATGATGCTGTGCTGGATTCCTGTCACAGCACATGCCGCAGGGCACAGGGAAGCACCAACATCTCCCACACGCATTTTATTTGTGGGAAACAGCTATACACAGCGAAATCATATGCCAAATATTTTTCGGAAACTGTGCAAGAGTTCCGGGCAGAACGTGATCGTAAGGTCACTCACCAATCCGGGACATTCCCTGAAAAATACAAGCAATCCTACAACTGCCAACGGCAGAAAACTTTACCGGCTTCTGCGTATGCAGCGATGGGATTACGTCATTTTGCAGGATCGACGCTATTATCCGATTTCCAAACCACAGCGTATGAAAAGAACCATCCGCAAGCTGGCTCCTTATATTCAGGCCAGCGGTGCAAAGATGGTCCTTTATCAGACATGGGCCCCGGGGAAATGGCATAATGATTATAACCGGTACGATTCCGTGTCAAACCGCTCTGATTACCAGAGTATTCTTAACCGTACGATTGCGGAGATCGCCGAAGAGCACAATGCTCTCGTCGCTCCGGTTGGCACAGCATTTCTGCTCTGCAGCCATTCTTCGTATGGGATCAAACTTCTGATGGGTGACTATTCGCACCCGACCGCAGAAGGAAGTTACCTGGCAGCATGCGTCATTTACAACACTGTTTTTTCGAGATCCTCAATGGGCATCCCCTATACCGGAACTCTTGATGTGATGACTGCATTCAAGCTCCAGAAACTGGCTGAAACTGTATGTTTTGCATCTTAACCGGAGCAGTATTTTCAACGAAATCACTCCGCAGATATATACAGTGATCCTGCCGCAAAAAAAATCCGGAACAAAACAGTTTTTACTGTCCGTTCCGGATTTTTTATTTCTTTCATTTATTTGTGTTTCTTTTTTACTGCTGTTTCTCTTCGATGATCTTCTGGCTGTCGCTGTTCAGAATCTCCATAAATTCTTCTCCGGTGATCGTCTCATGCTCGTAGAGGAATTTTGCGATCTCATGCAGCTTCATAACGTTGTCTTCCAGGATTTTTTTCGCCTTCTGATGCTGTTCTTTGACCAGCTGAACGACTTTCTGGTCGATCAGCGTCTGTGTCTCCATGGAGCATGTCAAAGAGCTGTCTCCGCCAAGATACTGGTTAGAAACGCTTTCCATGGCTACCATATCAAACTCTTCGTTCATACCGTAACGTGTGATCATGGCTCTTGCAAATTTCGTTGCCTGCTCGATATCATTGGAAGCTCCGGTTGTGATCTCACCAAAGATCAGTTCTTCTGCCGCACGGCCGCCGGTAAAGGTTGCGATCTTGTTTTCCATCTCTGTTTTGTTCATCAGGAAATGCTCGCCCTCTTCTACCTGCATCGTATAGCCAAGTGCACCGGAAGTTCTCGGAATGATCGTGATCTTCTGAACCGGTGCGGAATTGGTCTGCATGGCAGCAACCAGTGCATGACCAACCTCGTGATAGGAAACGATCAGTTTCTCTTTATCCGACAGGATACGGTTTTTCTTCTGATATCCTGCGATAACAACTTCCACACTCTCCATCAGATCTGCCTGTGTTGCAAATTTGCGTCCGCAGCGTACAGCATGAAGTGCTGCTTCATTCACGATATTTGCAAGTTCCGCTCCGGATGCTCCGGATGCAGCTCTGGCGATCGCATTGAAATCTACGTTATCCGCAAGTTTGATCTTTTTTGCATGGACTTTCAGAATATCCACACGACCCTGAAGATCCGGCAGTTCCACCGGAATACGACGGTCAAATCGTCCCGGACGGAGCAGTGCCGGGTCAAGAGAATCCGGCTGGTTGGTCGCTGCCAGAATGACAACACCCTTGGAACCGTCAAATCCATCCATTTCCGTGAGCAGCTGATTCAGCGTCTGCTCACGCTCATCGTTGCCGCCGATGCGTCCGTCACGTTTCTTGCCGACCGCATCGATCTCGTCGATAAAGACGATACACGGTGCTTTCTCGCTTGCCTGTTTGAACAGGTCACGCACTTTTGCAGCACCCATACCGACAAACATCTCAACAAACTCAGAACCGGAGATCGAGAAGAACGGTACGTTCGCCTCACCTGCAACTGCTTTTGCCAGCAATGTTTTACCGGTTCCCGGAGGGCCTACAAGCAGTGCACCTTTTGGCATCGATGCTCCGATCTCCTGATATTTGCCGGGATTGTGAAGGAAATCTACGATCTCTGTAAGCAGTTCTTTTGCTTCTTCCTCTCCTGCCACATCGGAGAATTTGATGCCGCTTGTGGATTTTACATAGATCTTGGCATTGCTCTTTGTGCCAAACATCATGGAGTTCATCGGGTTTGCCCCGTCACTCATCTTGCTCATCATCTTTTTGGAAAGCCATCTGCCAAGTGCAACAAAAATAAAGATTGGCAGTACATAGCCGAGCAGAAGATAAACGATCGGAGACATTTCTTCTGTGATCTCCGTGGAAAAAGTTGCACCTGCTTTGTACAGACGGTCTACCAGTTCCGGGTCGTTGATCACGCCGGTTTTGTACATCTGCGAATTGTCTTTGTTTGTAAAGAAGATCTCAGAATCGGTGATATTTACCGAGCCGATCTCCTGATTATTTGTCATCTGCATAAAAACATTGTAGCCGACTTCCTTTACCTGATGCTTCAGCACATTCGGAAAAACAAGTGTGTTGAGCAGTATCATGATCGTTGCCGCAATGATCAGGTAATAGATAAACGGCTTCTTTGGAGTTTTTACTTCCTGCATAATGTTCCTCCTTGTAAATACTGGGGTTAAACGATGCCATAAAACCACTCTTGTATAAGCACATCGTGGTTTCATGCTTCTGACCCTGACATCTTTAAATCTTAAATCGATATCCCACGCCCCAGATTGTCTCGATATACTGTGGCTTGGCTGTGTTAAACTCAATCTTCTCACGAATCTTTTTGATATGTACCGTAACGGTCGCAATATCTCCGATCGACTCCATATCCCAGATTTCACTGAACAGCTCTTCTTTTGTGAATACATGGTTTGGATGCTCCGCAAGGAAGGTCAGCAGATCAAATTCTTTTGTGGTAAATGCTTTTTCTTCTCCATTTACCCACACACGGCGTGCTGTCTTGTCAATCTTGATGCCGCGGATCTCTACGATATCATTCTTCGGCATATTTGTGCTGACCAGACGCTCATAACGTGCCATATGTGCTTTGACTCTCGCTACCAGTTCACTCGGGCTGAACGGTTTGGTCATATAGTCATCTGCTCCAAGTCCCAGTCCACGGATCTTATCAATGTCATCTTTCTTTGCGGAAACCATCAGAATTGGCGTATTTTTGTGATTTCTGATTTCTTTACAGATCTCAAATCCATCCATTCCCGGCAGCATCAGGTCGAGAATGTAAAGATCAAATTCTTCTTCCAGGGCACGTTTGAGTCCAACGTCTCCCTTGCTCTCAATCTCAACTTCAAATCCGCTCAGTTCCAGATAATCTTTCTCCAGCTCTGCAATACTCTCCTCATCTTCTATGATTAGTATTCTGCTCATTTACAGGCACCTCCTGATATTTTCTAAGGACAAAGTACATCACTGTACCACATCCGAGTTTACTGTTTGCCCAGATCTTTCCGCCGTGATCTTCGATGATCTTGCGTACGATGGAAAGACCGATTCCACTTCCTCCTTTGGAAGAATTCCTGGATGCATCCGCCCGGAAGAACCGGTCAAAGATTGCCGGCAGATCTTTTGCCGCAATACCTCGTCCGTTATCTTCGATCTCAACCTGGATGAAATCACCCACATCTTTGACACGGATGCTGATATAGCCTTTTGGCTTATCCATATATTTGATAGAGTTTCCGACAATATTGTTAATGACTCGCTTCAGCTGCTCTGCATCGGCGATCACAAGCACATCATTTTCAACTGAATTAAAGTAAGACAGCTCAATATTTTTGGATTCCAGATCCAGTCCGACCTCTTCCACACAGTCATCAAAATATTCACGTACATTAATCTTATTGAATGTATATGGAATACGGTTTGTATCGATCTTTGAATAGAACGTCAGCTCATTGATCAGACGATCCATATCATTTGCTTTATTATAAATCGTGCGGATGTAACGGTCCATTTTCTCCGGCGTATCCGCCACACCATCCATGATCCCCTCCGCATAACCTTTCAGGGCTGTGATAGGAGTTTTCAGATCGTGTGCAATGTTGCTGATCAGCTCTTTATTCTCCTTGTCGTACTGTATCTTTTCCTCAGATGACTCCCTCAGTCTCTGCCGCATTTCCTCAAAATCACGGCACAGCTCACTGATCTCATCGTCACCTTCTGCATCCAGAACAAAATCCAGATTTCCCTCTTTGATGTTCTGCGTTGCTTCCTTAAGCTTTTTCAGCGGAATGTTGATTCCATTGTAAATCCACATCGTCAGCATACCTGCTGTCATGATCAGAATGATCACGATAGAAACAAGCATATCTCTTGTAAGAGTCCTCATCTGACGCACCATCGTCAGGCTGGTGATTACAAAAACACTGCCTTCTGTCTGATCTGAAAACGTCAGATCCATCTGCTTGACGAACGCCTTCACATCCTTACCGATATAAACGCCGCTGTCCGACTGGCTGACCACGTCACTATACTCCGGCAGTTCCGGAAACAGCTTATTCACGCTCTCATCACTTCCGGAATAATAAAGACTGTCGCCCTTTCTTACGATCAGAAAAGAATATTTCTCTTTCAGCTCATCATTCAGCTGATCCAGATAATCACGATTCAGAAATGCATCCGGATTTTCACTGCCCTTTGCTTTGATCTGTTCAAAATTGGAGTTCGTCGCTTTGTTCAGAACCTGCACCGAATCCGACATATTTTCATAAGTCACACCGGAAATGCCGAGATGATCCTCCAGATTACGGATCTGATACGTAGAAAAACCAACCAGCGATACTCCTGCAAGCAAAAGAGGCACACAGATAATAACAAAAAAGGCTATGATAAGCCTCGTTTTTAATTTCATAAAAATCGCTCCTTGCCTCGGTTTTAAATCCCTTTCAGTATAGCATATCGCTGTTGGATATACACATAAAGTTTTTCTAAAAAAAGGCAAAAAAAAATTATCGTTTTTTCTTTTTCAGTGTAAAAGAATGGGATGAAGGTGTTATAAAGTGCTGGCTTCCAAAAATATGCATGTGCAAATGAACAAATTCTCCGAAGGGCACGTAAAAGTGCCTTCGGAGAATTCGTTCATTTGCACGTTCACAACTCCTACTCCTCCTTGCGAAGCCCCCTGGTATTTTTCTCCACTTGTTTTCTCGGTATCATGATCTGATGTGAGCATCCCATACACTCCAGTCGGAAGTCCGCTCCTACCCTGAGGATCCTCCACTCTTTACTTCCGCACGGATGCTGTTTTTTCAGTTTCACGATATCGCCTACTTCATAATCCATCCTGTCCCTCCCAATCTACAAAATGATCTCATATATTCTTACAGATCGTTATATGTTCAGATGCCGGCAAATACTTTTCCGATTGGTTCCTGGATCACCAGATCTGCATTTTTATCCTGCGATGTGACACTCATATTGATCACGACCAGTTTATTTCCTCTGTAATAATCAATCAGTCCGGCTGCCGGATAGACGATCAGGGAGGTTCCGCCGATGATCAGCATATCTGCATCCTGGATCGCCTGGATGGCTCTTGCCATGACGGTCATATCAAGCCCTTCTTCGTAGAGCACCACATCCGGTTTGATCCTTCCGCCACAGGAACAGGTCGGCACGCCTTCTGCATGAAGCATATATTCTGCATCATAAGATTTTCCGCATTTCATACAGTAATTGCGATGCACGCTTCCGTGAAGCTCCAGCACTTCTTTGCTTCCTGCCGCCTGGTGCAGTCCGTCGATATTCTGCGTGATGACTGCCTTTAATTTTCCGGCCTTTTCAAGCTCTGCCAGCTTTTTATGTGCCATGTTTGGCTTTGCATCCAGGCAGAGCATTTTATTTTTGTAAAAACGATAAAATTCTTCCGGGTTTCGCATGAAAAAACTATGGCTCAGAATGGTTTCCGGCGGATAATCATACTCCTGGTGATAAAGTCCGTCCGTACTTCGAAAATCAGGAATCCCGCTTTCTGTCGAGACACCGGCCCCGCCAAAAAATACAATATTATTGCTTCCATTGATGAGTTCTTTCAGTTTTTCTGTGCCATTCATACAAATCACCCTTTCATACCCAAATTATATGATGCCAGAGGCAAAATCTCTTACACTGCCTTGTAGGTTTCGATCAGCTTGCCCTGCACGAGAAATCTTGTCTCGGAATTTCCGGTACAGGTAGAAAGTGTCACGATTTTATCATCGCTTGTCACTTCGATGTCACGTTTCAAAACGGAACGTTCAAAACAGGAATCAATATATTCTTGAAATTTCTTTTTGTCGGAAAACTGAAGCTGATAGGTTTCGCTTGTCGCACCGACTTCCTGGCAGGAGAAAATTTCGTATTTATAAATCTTCTCCGGCGTATATACCCAGAAATATGCATCCGAGTCAAACACTGCCTGATCGCGGAATTGTTTTAATTTTCCGAACATGGAAAGATTTCGCATATTGTGTCCGTAAATGATCGTGTTCGGATCGGAAAAATCTTTTTTGCAGCCGTGATCCATAAAAATACATCCGGCAATATTCGGCTGATTTTCAAAGGTATTGTGCAGATAGTAATCGTTATCCTTGCCCTGCGTGACCGGATAACTGATATCGATCGCACCGACCTTCAGCCAGGCGATAATATCCTCATTCACGGCTTTCAGTCCGGCAAAATCGATCGGATTTTTCATCGTCGGCTCCGCCGCATCCGTGTTGATCTCTTCAAACATGCCCTTTTCATCAATATATTTATTCTCCAGTGCATGATACTCATCACTGCCCTTTTTATATTCCTGATAAATCGAAAGCAGCTGATAGCCGGAATAACAGAACACGCCAAGTGCCACGATCATGATCAGCGTCCGGATCACATCTCCGGCGGTACGCTTCTTTTTCTTGTTTTCTTCCATTTAAATAACACCTCCCGATTGCCGCTGCCCCTTCGGCAAAAGTCGCTTCAGACGCACCACAAAACGGGTGGACTGAATGTCACTAAAGGCTTCGATCGTTCCTTCATGCAATTCCACGATCTCTTTTGCCACCGAAAGTCCAAGTCCGGCTCCTCCGGTCTGGCTCGATCTGGAATTGTCCGCACGGTAGAACTTTTCAAATACGGTCTGCAGTTTCTGTTTCGGGATCGGCTCACCCTGATTAGAAAATACGATGACAACGGCAACACCTTCCCCGTATGCACGCACATCAATGTTTGTGCCGCGGTAACTATAGGCAACCGCATTTCGCAGAAGGTTATCAAACACACGGGCAAGTTTGTCCGGATCACCTTCTACCATAAGATCTTCTTCCGTATAAATATTTCCGGTCAGATTGTTATCGGCAAACACGGCATAAAATTCATCCATGATCTGCTCCAGCATCAGTGAAAGATTGATGGTCTCTTTCTCCAGACGGATATTCTGGAGATTGAACTTTGTGATCTCAAAAAATTCGCTGATCAGTTCACTTAGACGGATCGCCTTGGTGTGTGCGATATGGATATATTTTTTGCGTTCTTCCGGCAGCATATCCGGTTTTTCGTCCAGCATACTTAAATACGCGATCACAGATGTGAGAGGCGTTTTGAGATCGTGTGCCAGATAAACGACCAGATCATTTTTCCGCTGCTCACTTTCCTGTGCCATGCGTTCTTTCCGTGCCAGCGTCATTTTCATGGTATTTAATTTCTCTGCGATCGGCTCCAGTTCCGTTTCCAGCTCGATCGGCTGTTTTGAATTTGCTAAAACATTGTCAATCCCATCTCCGATGTTTTTCAGATAATTAGCAGTCTTTGACAGTACCGCATAATATCCGACCAGAAACAGCAGCATAAATCCGATCCACTGAAACACATCCCGGTTTGCCCGAAATACATTCTGATAGATCACATCTGCTTCTGCCTGCGAAAGATTCATTTTCATCAGAATACCGATGATCAGGTTTGAGAGCTTTCCCTGAAACAATCCGTCAATGATCAGTGTGATGATCACTTTTCCGACCACCAAGCTCATCATCATAATGCCCATCGTCTGCAGCATCATTTTCCATTTCAGCCTGCGATATTTATTTTTCAACGCGGTATCCCACTCCCCATACGGTCTTGATAAAATTACTTTTGCCGGTCGGTCCGCTCATCTTTTCTCTCAGGTGACGGATGTGGACCATAACCGTATTGTTGCTGTTTTTATAATATTTTTCTTTCCAGACTTCTTCAAACAGCCGCTCAGAACTGATGACCTGCCCACGGTTGTCACACAGCAGCCAGAGGATATCAAACTCAATCGGTGTTAAAGTCAGATGCTTTTCATTGTAAATACACTCATGCGTGGTACGGTTCAGAAACATATTTCCAAAATCAATCACATCTTCCTGTGCCCTTCCGCCTGTATTGTACTTGGTAAACCGACGCATCTGTGCTTTGACACGTGCGATCAGTTCCAGCGGATTAAATGGCTTTGCCATGTAGTCATCTGCCCCGAGCATCAGACCGTTGATCTTGTCCATATATTCTGTTTTTGCCGTCAGCATAATAACCGGAAAATTATATTTTTCACGGATTTTCTGAAGAACCTCAAATCCATCAATATCCGGAAGCATCACATCCAGAAGTGCCATATCCGGTGCTGCTTTCTCAATCGATACAATTGCATCTTTTCCTGTATAAAACTTTTCGACCTCAAAGCCTTCGTTTTTCAGATACAGTTCAATAACATCTGCGATTTCCTTTTCGTCATCAACCACTAAAATTCGGTTTCCCATTTCTGTACTTTCCTCCTGATACAGCTTGCACCCACTTTTCAAGTCGAACACAGGCAAAACCTGGTATGCGGTTCTGCGAAGCCTTAATCGTGCAAGAGTCTGAACTCCACCCAAGATTACAGACACCCGGCTCTGTCAAGAAAACCGGGTGCCGCCTGTAAGACTATGCTTTTATTAAAGTTCGCAGTTTCCTACTGTTCTCGGGAACGGGATTACGTCACGGATGTTTGACATACCGGTCAGGTACATAACGCAACGTTCGAATCCAAGTCCGAAACCTGCATGTCTTGTAGATCCATATTTTCTCAGATCCAGATAGAATCCATAATCTTCTTCCTTCAGTCCCAGCTCATTCATGCGTGCGAGCAGTTTTTCGTAGTCGTCCTCTCTCTGACTTCCGCCGATGATCTCACCGATACCAGGCACAAGACAGTCCATAGCAGCAACGGTTTTTCCATCTTCGTTCAGTTTCATGTAGAACGCTTTGATCTCCTTTGGATAATCTGTTACAAATACCGGACGTTTGAAGATTTTCTCAGTCAGGTAACGCTCATGCTCTGTCTGCAGATCACATCCCCAGGATACCTTATATTCAAATTTATCGTTATTTTTCTCAAGCAATTCGATTGCTTCTGTATAAGTAACGTGTGCAAACTCGGATTCCACTACATGTTTCAGACGGTCAATCAGTCCTTTATCGACAAAATTGTTGAAGAACTGCATTTCTTCCGGTGCATTTTCCATGACATAGCGGATCACATATTTCAGCATGGACTCTGCAAGGATCATGTCATCTTTCAGATCAGAGAATGCGATCTCCGGCTCGATCATCCAGAATTCTGCTGCATGACGTGTTGTGTTGGAGTTTTCTGCACGGAAAGTCGGTCCGAATGTATAAATGTTGCGGAATGCCTGTGCAAAGGTTTCGCCATTGAGCTGTCCGCTTACGGTCAGGTTGGTCTGTTTTCCGAAGAAATCCTGGCTGAAATCTACGCCGCCCTGCTCTGTTTTCGGGATGTTGTTCAGATCCATGGTTGTTACCTGGAACATTTCGCCCGCACCTTCGCAGTCACTTCCGGTGATCAGCGGAGTATGCACATAAACGAAATCTCTCTCCTGGAAGAATTTGTGGATCGCATAAGCGGTCAGGGAACGTACACGGAACACTGCCTGGAACGCATTGGTTCTCGGACGCAGATGTGAGATGGTACGCAGATATTCAAAGCTGTGACGTTTTTTCTGAAGTGGGTAATCCGGTGCGGAAGCTCCTTCTACCACAACTTCGTCTGCCTGGATCTCAAATGGCTGTTTTGCTTCCGGTGTCGGGATCAGCGTACCGGTAACGATAACGGCTGCTCCTACATTCAGTTTGGAAACCTGTGCAAAGTTTTCCATTTTATCGTGGTATACGATCTGCAGTGTCTCAAAGAAAGTACCGTCATGCAGCACTAAAAATCCAAATGTCTTGGAATCTCTGACGCTTCGAAGCCATCCTCCCACTGTAATCTTCTGATTTAAATATTTTTCCGTATCACGGTAAATTTCTCTTACTGTTACCAATTCCATTTTATAAACTCCTTTGTTTTCCATTTTTACAGCAGAATCTGGTTCTGCCGTTTTCTTACTGCTCTCAGTATATCCTAATCTTTCCGACGGTGCAAGCAGGATATGGAAAAGCTTGCGTACATTTCGCTTTGTTTTTGCCTCCAGACCATGAAAAATGTTCAGCATCTTCATCATTTTCTGTAAACGGTTCTGCGTAAAATCCATAACCGTGTCTGCCTGAGTTGCTTCAATGATCTCAAAAAGGGCATCCACGATCTCCTGCTGCTCCTCAGGAGAATACGATGCGATCCACTCATTGATCTGCTGATTTTTCTTTTCGGTCGCCGGGTTAATCTCTTCTTTGTATACAAAATCCCCTTCTTTTACTACCCAGGTGAACATATCATGCTGCAGCACACCTTTCCCGGAACTTTCCACAACCTGATAACTTCCCGCAGTATGCAGAAGCATGCCCACAAAGGAATCCTGCGGAACCATTTTGATGATCTTCTTTTCGATCCGAAGATAACCTTCTTTCCGGTAAATATCTTCCCGGAAACCCGGCCCGTCAAAACAGTATACAGCTCTGATCCGGTCCTGGATCTGCGGTTCTGTCTCCATCGCTGCAAAGACTGCCTCATTGCCGCCTTTGGAATGTCCGCCAATCATCAGCGGGGCATCGCCGGTGTATTCTGCAATGTGCCGCAGATAGAGCCTTGCCGCCGTCTGCGACGGAATCGGGCTTTTCAGTGCCATATCAAAATCTTCTCTCCAGCCGACGATCGTCTCATCTGTCCCGCGAAATGCCACATACACCGTTCCGTCTTCCAGCAGAAATGTAACTGCCGAGAACTGCATCTGCATTTCTTTGTCCGTGAGATTGGTGTAATAATTGAGCCGCATTTTTGCAAAACGCCTGCTTCTGGCAACCGCCGCATAGAGCCTGCGATTGTCTTTTTCGTACCAGTCTGACACATACAGACTGTCGTATTTCGGATGTTTGCGAAGAGAACGCATCGTCACTCCTCTGATGTCATTTCCATCCATTTTTTCGACAAGATCCGGCACCAGATCCTGAAATTTAAAATAAGACAGCTGACACAAGATCAGACTGTCTACGTGGGAAAAAGGTCTTTCCCCGAAAGAAAGACCTCCATATTCCTTTAAATATTTTAATGTATTATCCGTAAGTTTCATATTCTATCACCTGCAGATTTTAAAGTTCCAGTCTTCCGACTTCTTTGTAATCGTTTGCCATGTCATAAATACGGATCTGTCCGCCGCCGACCAGATAAAAATTATCGCCGATAAAACAGCCCCGGACTTCCTGAAGTCCGTTGTAAGAGTAGCCATAGTAAGAATCTCCGAGATTTTCCGTGAAGACATTTTCAAATCCTTTTTCTTCATCATAGCAAAAGACCATATAGCTGGAATCACACATGAAGCCAAAAACATTTTTTTCCGTATCAATCATCGCCGCTTTGTAATTGTAGAACAGCGGGCAGTCATAAGTGTCTTTGATCACAAACTTGTGCAGCTGTTTTACATTGGACGGATCGGACACATCAAACATCGCAAGTTTGATTCCTGTATAAGCTCCTGTCTCCGGATCAACTTCATTGCCCACGCCGAGCAGTTTGTTTTCTCCGTAAAAATGCAGATACGAGGAAAATCCTGTGATTTTCAGTTCTCCAAGTATTTTCGGATCAGACGGATCGCTTAAGTCAACCGAAAACAGCGGATCTGTATTGCGAAATGTCACAAAATATCCGATATCTCCGAGAAATCTTGCAGAACGGATGTCCTCTCCTTCTGCCAGATCTCCAATATTTCCGCAGACCTGCATCGCATCATCCAGCACATAGAGTGCATTTTTCTGTGTCTCCCCACTGTAATCTGTCAGAACAACTCTGAGATAACTGTTGTACTCATTCATAGAAAAACTGTCGTTCAGAGAACCTTTTAGATCTGCCGCACCTTTTGCCTGGATCTTCCCTTTCTGGCAGGAGAATTTCAGAATCTGTGTCATCGTCACATCACTGCTCCAGTTTGTGTTGCTGATATAAATATTATTCTCACTTACATAAAAATTCTCCGCTGCAGATACAACTGCTTTCTGATCTATGATCGCATCCGGTTTTCCGGTGCTCACAGAAGAGATTACCAGGCAGGAAGTACTGTTCTGATACTCCGGAAGAAAAATATCCGAGGACTCCATTCTTGCACCATTGACTGCCGGAATGTACTCATCAATTTCCGATGCATCGCTGACCTGCGGATCAAACTGCGTAAACAGATAAACGATATCGCCGTTTTTTCTGGAAGTGCTGTAGTGTCCCTGCTGCTGAACCACACCGGTGAGCTGCGGCTGGGAACGATCGGAAATATCATAGGTGTAAAGTTTTGTATAATTTTCCGTATCCGCCGCGTAAGTATCTTCTTCAGCATCACTGTTCAGCGTAGTCTTGCTTCCGGTCACGATCAGGCTCAGCGTGTCGCCGTCCACGTACATTTCCTGCGGTGTCTCATTCAATGCATCCAGCATGATCGTTCCCTCTGTCTGCAAAGCCTTGTCTTCTGCACGGATCAGACGGACACTGCCGGTTGCTTTCATCACATACAGATATTTTCCGTCCGTCTTGACTATATCTGCTTCATCCACGCCTGCTTCCTGCAGATTTGTCTTTGAATAAGAAAACCCTGCTCCCGCATTTGTTTCAGAGCTTTCCATATCCATGGCCGCCATCGCCGAATCTTCCACCATATAGTCGTTTGTCGTACCTCTTGCCAGCTCTGCTGTCTCATACCCGCCATATCCGCTTTCTGTTTTTTTCAGGGCATCAAAAATCTCCTGATAACTCTTTGCACCGGCAAAAACATAATTACCGGATTCAACATCCGCTGACGTCTGGGCCGTCGTTGTTTTTTCTGTTGTTGCTTCCGTTGTATTTTCTGTTGTAACTTCAAAAATTTCTGTCTCACCTGTCGCTTTTGTACTCTGCGATGCGTCTGCAAGCGACATCGTTCCGGCTTCATTCTGGCTGTTTTCGCCATTTGTGCCGGAAAGTCTGGTAAGACCCGTCACCCCTCCGATGATCACCAGTGCGAAGACTGCCGCAACTGCTCCCCACTGGGCATATCTTCGAAACCGGCTTTTTTTATCCACCGGCTGTTCTTCCAGCAGACGTTTAATCTTCTCTGGATGGATTTCTTCCGGTGCATCGACATTTTCACCGGATTTTTTTATCATATCCAAAATCTTTTTTTCATCCATACAATCCAACTCCTCTCACTCACTAAGCATCTGCTCCATTTTCTTAAGAGCACGGCTTTTCAGAGAACGCACAGTGTTCTCATTCATTTCCAGCATGGCGGCAATCTCTTTTCCGGTATATCCGCCAAACAGACTGGAAGAAAGTATCAGACGTTCTTCGTCATTTAATTTATAAAATGCCGCCCGCACATCCATATCTTCGCTCGTGTCACGTTCCCGCCATGCCAGATCGGCCGGAAGCTCCACGGCACGGTTCAGATAGGATTTCAGCTTCTGTCTGCATTTGTTGGCAAGAATCCGGAAAATCCAGGCACGAAAAGCATTTTCATCTTTTAACCCTTCAATCCCCTTCCAGGCATCCAGTACCGTCTCACTTACAACATCTTCTGCTTCATGCCTGTTTTTCAGGGTATATAATGCAAATCGAAACATATCCTGATATACTTTCTCGTATTTTGCAGCAAAATCTTCTGCATTTCGCTCCATATGATCACCCCATTCTTTTTATGCTCAGGAGGCGTTCCGTCTGCAGCCTTCCCGCCTCTCATCTATACAGTGTCATTTTTTTCGTGTTTTGTTGCATGGAAAATTTTTTTCTGTTTTTACTCCTCAAGCGGATCAAAATACGTTACAAACTGATTTCCGGCTGCTTCAAACATATCGGCACTTTCTTCCAGTCCGTAATAATAGGTCTCGGCTTCTCCCGGTTTTAACAGAATCGTATTGTACTGGTCATATCCGGCAATGATCACAACGCCGTCTGCTGTTTTTGCCAGAACCGGCGTGCCCTCGCTTACATAATACAGCACACTGTCGAGTGTACATCCGGTCAGGTCAAGTACCTGTTTGCCGAGATTTTTTGACAGTTTTTTGATGTTCATCTTACCGCTTAAAATCACATCCGGGAACGTACTGATATCCAGCTTGCAGGTGGTCTGTTTGTTGCCTCGCTCCCAGATCAGCTGCTGTTTGTTGTTTACCACAACGCCAAGTTGATCATCTGCTCTCTGTACCGCCTCACTGATCGTGGTGTACATGCTGTCGAGATGACCTTTCGCATAGACATAGTAAAGTTCTTCTGTCTGTTTTTGGGCCGGAATCGATACTTCTGCAGCCTCTTCGCTTTCTGCCTTGACCTGTTTTGCATAAAGGATCTGCGGTGTTGTACCTTCCTCGATCGTCTCACCCGTTTTCAGAATGGTTTCTGTCTGTTTTTTGTCGCTTTCTGCATACGCAAATCCATAAGCCGCTTCATCGTCCGCACTGCTGTTTACGATGTGATCCTGGCTGGTCTCTGTATAGCCGCGTTTCGTTTTCTTGACACGGTCCAGCGTCAGCAGTTTGTCATTTACGCTTCCGCCGATCACGTAACAACCGTCCGGCTCATAAGTCTTTAATGTCTCTCCCGCAGAATTTACGATCAGTACTTTGTACATCGGGAATACTTCGCTCCCCTTGTCTTCTGTGTCAATATCCGAAACCTTCGCCACGCCGTACACCAGGTCAGAATCGATAAATCCGATCGGCTGCAGACGTTCATCACTGTCGCAGGTAAATGCAGTATCGTTTCCTGTTTCCAGATCACGCAGATTCAGCGTAGAAGAATCGTATTTTTCATTTTCCTGAAGCCATGCAAATTTTCCTCCGGTGGAAGAGCCGACATAACACCCGCTGCTTAAGTTGGAAAACTGTTCTGTCACTGAATTATCTGTGATATTAATATCATAAAAACTTCCTTCCAGTGTCAGATAAAAATGTGTCCGATCCGCTGACATATAACTCAGATTTTCGACATCTTTATCCAGCAGGGAAAATGCTTCCTGTGTTTCCACGTAAAGTCGCTCCGTGATGCTCGTTGTCGCTGCATCGTAAGTATAGACCGCAACGCCGCACTCTCCTTCATGTTTGCCACGGTTCATATAACCGCACAGAAGGAAGGTCATATTTCCGCTGGAATCTATATTTATGATGCGGATATTATTTTCATCATAAATATCTCTCGCATCCAGCTTTCCATTCTGAAGGAAACTGAACACCTGCGTCAGCTTTTTCGTCCCCGTTTCATAAAGCCACAGGGAACCCTGCTGTGCAAATGCAAAATATTTTTTGTCGGTATCACTTTTGTAGGTCAGATCCCGGCTGTTGATGCCAAGGCGGATACCATTTGTCACAAGAATCGAATTTTCTGGATCAAAAATCTCATTTGTATCACGCTCAAAATCAAGCAGCATGACCTGCGATTCTGCGTATCGCATGCGGTAATATTCTGTCACATGATACATTTCCATATCCTCGGTATCACCGGTGGCTGTGATCACATAATTCATTTCCAGTGTTGCCGTGTTTTCGTTTAATTCCTTGATGCTCGGGATCGGTTTTAAATATGCCTGCGGCGTGAGCTTTCCCCACATCAGCTGTGCACCGGAACTGTGGATGTCCATATGGGCAAGCGTTGTGTTATCGGCATCTTCATTTGGCTCGATCGTCTGTGAGATCATTCCGTCTTCATCATTCCCGTTTAAACATCTCTCATAAAATCCGGTTGCAAAATTCAGGTAGTTTTCTGTATTCAGGTTCGCCTGGTTGATAATGCGTGTGTAATAATAAATATCCCTGACACCGGCAGTCACTTTGATCTTCATGATATATTCTGTGTTGATCAGGATCTTATTATTAACTTTCAGTTCTGCCGTCACATAATCATCCTGTTTGCCAAGTGTCGTTACCAGCGTATTTTCCAGTGATTTGCTGCCATCCGCAGACAGTACTTCGTAGCTGACGCTGCTGATCTGGTTTTCAAACGGCTGGATCTGTATATTTACTGTTTTATCATTACTGAGCGGTGTCAGTGTATCCCGCATGGCAATGACATCCATTTCCTGTGCATAACCATGCATACAGTTGATCTGTTTTCCGTTCAGATCAACATAAACCAGCGGAAACGTAGCCTGTGCCATCACTTCAGAGGTATCTGCCATTTTTTTTCCGAGGATTTTGGATGTACCAAAGACAGCCGCCGCAAAAACAAGCACCAGAACTACGATCCTTATCAATATTTTCTTCATTTACATTTCCCCTTTTTCTTTTCTCAAACGTCCAAGCAGCGGATCAACACCAAGAAATTTCTCACAGACATCCAGTTCTTTGATCTCATGTGGTTTTCCGGTTTTTACTGCTCTTATAAGAATATTTTTCGGAGTATGCTCCATATCAATAAACTCAAGGATCTGCACCTGATATCCGGCTTCTTCCAGTCTTCCTGCCCGGAGTGCGTCCGTCACAAGTGCAGCGATCCGCTCCTTGATCAGACCATATTTCAGAACTGGTTTCAGAATCTCATTTTCCATCTGTTTATTCAGTTCATGCTGACAGCAAGGCACAGACAGGATTACTTTTGCATCCCATTCCAGAGCCTTCTCCAGGGCATAATCTGTGGCTGTATCACAGGCGTGCAGCGTCACAACCATGTCCACTTTGGAAACGCCCTTGTAATCTGCAATATCTCCGGTCAGAAAAGTCAGTTTATCATAGCCGTATTTTTCCGCAAGGGCATTGCAGCGTGCGATCACATCTTCTTTCAGATCCAGTCCGATCACACGGATATCATAGCCATTTAAAATCTTCAGATAATAATAAAGTGCAAACGTCAGGTAAGATTTGCCGCATCCGAAATCCAGGATCGTAAGCTCTCTGCCCTTTTCCATCTGTGGCAGGATATCCTGCACAAACTCCAGGAAACGGTTGATCTGGCGAAATTTGTCGTATCTGGCATGCACGATCCTGCCCTCTGCAGTCTGCACTCCAAGATCAATCAGAAACGGCACCGGAATCCCTTCCTCCAGAATGTAATGTTTCTTACGATTGTGCATCAGAACCGGTGCATCCAGTTTTGTCACACTCTTTTTACGTTTGATCGTCACTTTTCCCTTTTTGCTGATCAGAACTGTGATCAGCTCGTCCTGCATCTGGATCTGAAGCTGCCGGAAATCCTCTTCCATAAATTTCAGAACATCCCCGATCAGCTCATCACGATCGCGGTTGCTGTGAAACTCCTGCTTCCCCTTGCGTGCTGCAGACTGAAACATCAGACTTCCTTTTTGCAGAACCGGCCGGATACGCACTTTGGAAATGCCATCCTTGTCCCTCGCCCCGCTTGCTGTCATATGTATCAGCTTTTCACAGACACACTCCTCCGGCAATATTTTTAATTCTTCCATATATCCTGTACCCTTTCTTTTCAAGTCGAACGCACGTGAGACTTGGTGCGTGATTCTGGTCAGCGAAAGCTGACATATTCTTCTCAGAATCACTGCACATACTCGCGGAGCGTTTATCTCAGTCGGAGATGAGAACTGCTGTATGACCCCAGCAGTCCCCTCCATTGTAATGTCTTTGCTTTAAAACCACAACTTAAATTTTTTTAAACTAAGCGCAGTATCCCAGGTTCCACGTGCATTCGACTTGAATTCAGTATCTCCTGCGGCAGCTTCGCCGTCTGCACCTCCTGCGGTACATTTCCTGATACAACAGCACCTCGATCATATCCCCCAGCCAGTTTTTATGCGGCGGATAACGTCTCCTTACCTCCTGCTGCATAACCATCGCCTGATCCCGGTCATCCTCCTCTTCGACCGGATATTTCTCCTGAACCTTATCGTAAATCCGGTTTTTGATCCGCTCAAACATCACCTTATCCGGATACTCATCAAACATCATGCTGCCGTCGTACTCCATCTGGTCACACTCATCCTCCACTACACTTAGAACATCCTTCGCCACCTCCGGATAAAGTTCCTTCATCTTCTTCATGTCCCGCTCATTTTGCATCTCATCCAGATACGCCTGCGGATACATGTTTGCCGGATAAACAGGATAACCACCTGCCATGCCCATCCACGGTGCCATCGGATTTCCAACCGGCATCATCTGCCCCGCCACCGGATAACCCTGATGATATGACATAAAATTCCACGGAAATTTTTCTTCAAAAGAATCCACGATTGTCTCACTCCACTCGCAAAACATTTGCTATAAAATATGCTTTCCCCTGTGCAGACGTGAAAAAAGTGGTACAATAAATGATGCCAAGGATGAAAAAGTCCAACGTCGTTCTTGCTTGCAAGATAAGACGATTGACCTTTTCATCCGCTTAAACATGAGGATAAAGCAAACCGAGGTGTCCCCACATGCGTACGATCTTTCATATTGATGTAAATTCCGCTTATCTAAGCTGGACGTCTGTCGAAAATTTAAAAACAGGAAACGGTCCGGATCTGCGAGAAATCCCTGCCATCATCGGCGGCGATCAGAAGACACGCCACGGCGTTGTCCTCGCCAAATCCATTCCGGCAAAAAAATTCGGCATCCACACAGGCGAACCTGTCGTGAATGCCTTAAAAAAATGCCCAAATCTTGTAATGGCACCGCCCAACCACGACCTTTATCATGCGTACAGCCGCCGCATGATGGACTTTCTGCACAGCCTGACTCCTGATATTGAACAGGTCAGCATTGATGAATGTTTCCTGGATTTTACCGGGATTTCCCATCGCTATCCGTCACCTTACGCCGCTGCCAGATACATCAAGGACGAAATCCACAGCCGCTTTGGCTTTACCGTAAATGTCGGTATTTCTTCCAATAAACTTCTGGCAAAAATGGCATCAGATTTTGAAAAGCCGGATAAAATACACACTCTGTTTCCGGACGAAATCCCGCAGAAAATGTGGCCTCTTCCGATCGGAGAACTGTTCATGGCAGGCAAATCTTCCGTGAAAGCTCTGAACAACCTCGGCATCCGCACCATCGGAGAACTTGCCGCCTCCGACCCGAAACTGATCACGCTCAATTTGAAAAGCCATGGAACCATGCTCTGGAATTACGCAAATGGCATCGATAACAGCCCGGTCTGTTCCACCCCGGCGGAGGCAAAAGGGATTGGAAACTCTACCACTCTGTCCTGTGACCTGACAAAAGAATGCGAGGCTGTACCGATCCTGCACTCCCTTGCAGAAAGTGTTGCATCCCGCCTGCGAAAAGCACACAAAAAAGCCGGCAGCATCTGTGTGGAAATCAAATACTACGATTTTCAGTCTGTTTCCAGACAAACCCAGATTGATATTCCAACAAATTCTACCGACCTGATCACTCAGACCTCTAAACGGCTCTTCCACGAACTCTGGAATCAGCAGCCCGTTCGCCTGTTAGGTATCCGCACTACCAAACTCGTCGATGAAAATGAGCCCGTCCAGCTTTCCTTGTTTGACCTGGATTTTTCCGATATTTCTGCAAACAAAACAAATGCCAATGCCGATTTTCCGAAAAAACCATCCCCGGAAAAACAGAAAAAACTGGATGCAGCACTTGATTCTATTCGCAAAAAATATGGAAAAAAAGCGGTGACACGAGCAAGTGAGATGGAGTAAAAAACTACCTCTCCACTTTCTTCTTTCTTCTCTTCTGTGGCTTTTTCGTCTTTTTCTTCACAGAATACCCGAACGTCCCAATCTCTTTTCCGAGATCCAGATATTCTCCGTGCGAATATGCGATCAGCCCGCTCTTATTGAGCTGAAATTTTCCATTCTCATCAAGATATTTTTCATCGACATGAACTGCCAGTACTTCTGCAAGGAACATATGGTGCGAACCGAGTTCTTTCTTCTCGGTGATACGGCACTCGATATTGACCGGTGCTTCCGCGATCAGCGGTGCTTTGACCTTCGTTGCTTCCACCGCAGTCAGCCCGGTCTCTTTGAATTTATCGACATCCCGGCCGGAACGTACGCCGCAGTAGTCAGTTGCCCGTGCCAGCTCTTTTGTTGTCAGGTTGATGACAAATTCTCCTGTCTCATCCAGAATATCATACGAATAACGCTGCGGTCTTACCGAAATATAAACCATCGGCGGGTTGGTACAGACGGTTCCCGTCCACGCCACCGTGATGATGTTTGGTTTCTCGCCCTCCCTCTGACAGCTGACCATCACTGCCGGAAGCGGATAGATCATATTTCCCGGTTTCCAGATTTGCTTTGCCATAATTATAATTGCCTCCTACTGCTGCATTGCCGTCATAAAGCTCGGGATCAGCTGTTTCTTTCTGGAAACAACACCCGGCAGGATCACAGACTGCTCGCCTTCCTGCGGCTCTTTGTGGAACGCTTCGCTTACCACATTTTTGCTGTCTCCGCCGTAGAACAGCAGCTCTGTGCTTTCGTTGATAATATCTGTCAGCATAAAGAACAGCATGGATTCTCCGTGGCTTCCCAGAGCCTTTTCCATATATGGAAGCAGTTCTTTCTTGATCTCGGTCAGCTCATCCGCATTTACAGAAGTGATCTGTCCAACGCCAAAGCTGGATTTATTTAACTCAAATTTCTTGAAATCCTGATAGAAGATTTCTTCCGGTGATTTATTCTTTAAGTTGCTTCCCGCTGCAAACATCTCGGATGCCAGCTCTTCGCATTTGACACCGGCAATCTCCGCCAGTTTTTCTGCCGCTGCCTTGTCCATCGCCGTACAGGTCGGAGAACGGAACATCAGCGTATCCGAAAGAATCGCAGAACAGAGCAGTCCGGCAATATTTGGTTCAATCGTCAGATTTTTTTCCTGATAAACCTGATACAGAATCGTTGCCGTACATCCAACCGGCTGATTGCGGAAATAAACCGGAGCCATCGTCTGCAAAGATCCGATCCTGTGGTGATCGATAATCTCCAGAATCTCTGCACTTTCGATGTTGTCAACCGCCTGCGAAATTTCATTGTGATCCACAAGGCAGAGCTGTCTGCGTTTGATACCCAGCAAGTTACGTCTGGAAACCATTCCCACATATTTTCCGTGTTTATTCAGAACCGGGAAATCTCTGTGACGCAGTTTTGCCATGACTTCTTTGATATCATCCGTATAATCGTCAATACTGAATTTCACCAGATTCTCACTGGTCATAAAATGTTTCACCGGCATACTCTGATTGATCAGTCGTGCAACCGTATAAGTATCATGCGGAGAACTGATCACAAAACATTCTCTCTCCTCTGCCAGTCGGCGGATCGTCTTCGAAATCGGAACGCCCATACAGACGATGATGCAGCTCGCCCCCATCTCGATCGCACAAAGCTGAGCTTCATAACGGTTTCCCAGAATCACCAGATCATTCTGCTCCACACTTTGTTCCATCACTTCCGGGCTGGATGCCGCGATCAGCACCTTTCCATCCGTAAAATGTGCATGCTCATTTCCAACGATCATCGTTCCATCTACTGTTTCCAAAATGTTGCGATACGGCGTTCTTGCCTCAGAAAGCGCTGCATTGTTGTAAACATCCATGTACGATTCTGTAATGTCGTTTGTCGTGATCAGACCCTCCAGCTCCTGATTCTGATTAAGGATCGGAAGGGTAAATACATTTTCATTCCGCATCAGCGTCCATGCTTTTTTCAGAGAAATTTTACTGTCCACTCCACCGACTTTACGCACATCCATGTCTTTGACACGCGTACCGACATTCGGCATATAGCCCGGTGTATTCATCTGAAAACGTTTCAGCACATACAGCGTTTCTTCGTTGATCTGACCGGCACGCTTTGCCTCGTAAACGGGATTTTCCTCCGTTCTGTTTTTGATATCTGCATAAGCGATCGCAGAACAGATCGAGTCCGTATCCGGATTCTTGTGTCCGATCACATAAATTTTCCTCTTATTGTTTTCCATAATAGCCTCCATATGATTATAACGTAAAACGCTCCGGCAGTAACTGCTCCAGTGTATAACTTTTCCAGTTTTCCGTATCTTTTGCCAGCAAAATCTCAAAATCTGCTTTGCAGAATTCTGCCATCACCTGACGGCACACGCCGCACGGCGGACAGTAATCTCCGGCTTCGCCCCGTTTATTTCCGACGATCGCTATCGCCGTAAAATCCCGCCTGCCTTCTGACACTGCCTTAAAAAATGCTGTCCGCTCCGCACAGTTGCCCGGCGAATATGCCGCATTCTCAATGTTGCAGCCCTGATAGATCTTACCGTCTTCTGTGAGCAGTGCCGCCCCGACCAGAAACTCTGAATACGGTGCATAAGCCTGCTGCTGTGCCAGAAAAGCCTGTCTTACCAGCTCTTTTCTATCTCTGTCATCCATCCTGCAAATCCCTCCGTTATTCAGGTGCGATTTCAAGTGCCAGTTCCATCATATCACGAAAACTCTTTTCACGTTCTGCTGAGTTTGTCGCCTCTCCGGTAACAATGCTGTCCGAGATCGTACAGATCGCAAGAGCCTGTTTTCCGGTTCTCGCCGCATTCATATACAATGCCGCCGCTTCCATTTCCACGGCCAGTACGCCCATTTTCCGCCAGTTCACATCCAGGTTGGAATCGCTGTAAAATGTATCCGAAGAAAGCAGATTTCCGACCATATAATGCAGACCTTCCCTTTTTTCTGCCGCTTCCACTGCTTTTCTCAAAAGTGGAAAAGATGCCGTTGGAGCAAAGCTTCCCGGAAGCTGATACTGTGCCGCAAAATTCGAATTTGTGCAGGCACCGATGCCAAATACCAGATCCCGCAGATGCAGATCTTCCCTGAGTGCACCTGCCGTGCCAATCCGGATAATATTTTCCACATCATAACCATTGAACAGCTCATAAGAATAAATGCCCATTGAAGGCATTCCCATGCCGCTCGCCATCACAGAAACTCTCTTGCCCTTATAAGTTCCCGTATAACCTGACATCTGGCGCACCGAGTTGACCAGAACTGCATCTTCCAGATAATGTTCCGCTATAAATCTCGCCCGCAGCGGATCACCCGGCATCAGTACTGTTTTTGCAAAATCACCCTTTTTTGCCTCTATATGAGGTGTCGGAATATTCATAAGTCCATCCTTTCCGCAGACACCCGTCTGCTCCTGTTTTTATTATTTTAGCATTTTTGAATGTCATGGTCAAAAGTTATTTCCCAAGTTGCTTTACAAATTCATCGCAAAAAGGTATATTGGAATCATATTTTACAGACCCGGCAGCAAGTCTTCCGGTCTGCATCTTTTTGCCTTAACACCACAAAATCAACAGGAGGTATTACAATGTCAGAAGAATTAAAAACATCTGAAGAACTCGCAGCAGAAGCCGAAACTTCGGCTGCTGAAACACCGGGAACCACCGAAACTGCCGCACCGGAAGAACCGGCAGAAACCATGGCTGATTACGCTGAAGAACTGGAAGCTTCTTTCAAACAGATCCATGAAGGCGATATCCTCACCGGAACCGTAATCGGTGTTTCCGAATCTGAGATCACACTGGATCTGAAATACTACACCGAAGGTATCATCCGTCTGGAAGATTTCACAAGCGATCCTGGATTTAATCTCAAAGAAGATGTTCACATCGGTGATGAGATCTCCGCAACCGTGATCCGCAGAGATGACGGAGAAGGCCACATTCTGCTCTCCTCCAAAGAAGCGAATGACATTCTCGCATGGGACAAATTCAAAAAATACATGGAAGAAGGCACCAACCTGACCGTTAAGGTCGGTGGCATCGTAAAATCCGGTGTGGTTGCATACCTGGACGGCATCCGCGGTTTCATCCCGGCATCCAAGCTTTCCCTGAATTATGTAGAAGAAGACGCTCTGAACGACTGGCTCGGCAAAGAACTGGAAGTCCGTGTCATCAATGCTGATGCTGAAAACAAACGTCTCGTCCTTTCCGCAAGAGAGATCCTGCGTGAGAAAGCAGATGAAGAACGCAAAGCAAAAGTTTCCAACGTTCAGGTCGGACTCGTTACCGAAGGAACCGTAGAGACTATCAAACCTTACGGTGCATTTATCAACCTTGGAAATGGCCTGTCCGGTCTGCTGCACGTTTCTCAGATCTGCGAAAAACGTATCAAAACACCGGCAGCTGTTCTGTCCGAAGGTGATACTGTAAAAGTCAAGATCACTGCGATCAAAGACGGAAAACTGAGTCTGAGCATGAAAGCCCTGAACGATGTAGCCGCAGAAGAAGTCGAAGAAGAGACTTTCGAACTTCCGGAGACAGAAGCCGCTACCACAAGTCTTGGCTCCCTGTTCAAAAACATTAAGCTTTGATGTTACGATGAAAAGATGCATACGAATTGTTCCGTACTTTGTACTCCAACAATTCCGTCATGTATTAGTACATTCCAACAAAAAACAGGTCTGTTCAAGACCTGTTTTTGTTATTTTCACACACTTTTCACAGAGCGTTCATATTCTATTCATACATCATTGTTACTATGTAAACAGTTCAAGAGCGAAAGCTTTTGATACACTTTACACAAAGCAATAAATTTTTTCATAATAGCCTCCAATGTACCAGACATTGGGGGCACTCCTCATTTTACGGATATTTTTGTGCCGGATTTCACACACTCTCCGACACGTTTCTATTTTTCAATCCCCATTCTGGATGCCTGACCCTCATCAAACGGATGCTTGATCTTTTTGATCTGCGATACATAGTCTGCCGCAGCGATCATCGCCTCGCTTGGTGTATTTCCGGTCAGGATCACTTCCAGCTTGTCCGGTTTCTTTTTCAGAAAGTCAAGTACCAGCTTTTCATCCAGCAGTCCCGCACTGATCGTATAGATCGTCTCATCCAGAAAAAGCACATCGAAGTCTTCCTCCACCGCTTTCTTTGTCACCTTCTCAAACTGACTGTTATAGAAAGCAAGACGTTCTTTCTTTTCCTGTTCCGTCATCTGAAAGCTGAATTTCTCCTGATCCAGTCCGTTTACGATTGAAACATTCTCTATCTTTTCCAGAATGTTTCGTTCACTCGTCTTGTTGTTTTTCATAAACTGATAGATCAGTACACGGTAGCCATAACCGGCTGCCCGCACACAGAGTCCCATTCCTGTTGTTGTCTTTCCTTTTCCGTCCCCGAAATAAATATGGACAAGCCCTGTTCCTTTTCGATTCATAATTTTTTTATACCTCCTGCATATTTGATCAAATCAGATGCATAGGAAATCTGATACATGATTCTGTCGGAATCACTTTGCAGGAGGCTTAAACTCACTCCTACAGTTCCAGTTTCATATCGCCGTCTTTGATCCAGCCTTTTTTTCTCATAAATTCGGATACTGCCAGTGTGATCACTGCCGGCAGCACAATCTGGAATACCACAATGATGATCATCGTCATGGTACCTCCGATTTCCGGTGCCATCGTCTGATAGGTCATGATCTGCCCTACAAATCCTGCGGTTCCCATACCGGATCCTGTTGCATTGCTCGTCATTTTGACCAGCATTGTGCTGACCGGTCCCAAAACGGCACTGGAAACAATCGCCGGAATCCATATGATTGGTTTTCTTACAATATTCGGCACCTGCAGCATAGATGTTCCAACGCCCTGTGCCAGAAGTCCGGCAACTTTATTTTCACGATAGCTTGCCACCGCAAATCCTACCATGTTACAGCAACATCCAATCGTCGCCGCACCGGCTGCAAGTCCGGAAAGATTTAAAATAATACCCAGAGCCGCAGAACTGATCGGCAGTGTCAGGATCATTCCCATCAGCACGGAAACCACGATTCCCATGATAAATGGCTGCTGTTCTGTTCCCCAGTTGATGATTGCACCAAGTCCGGTCATAAATTTGGAGATCGGCGGTCCTACGATCAGACCGACTGCACATCCGGTTACGATCGTCACGATCGGTGTTACCAGAATATCTACTTTTGTCTTACCGGAAACCAGATGTCCCAGTTCAATTCCTGCAAATGCCGCTACAAATGCACCGAGCGGTTCTCCAGGTCCTGCCAGAACAACGCTTCCGTCAACCAGAAGTGAACCTGCCAGAATCTTACTTGCAAATCCTCCTGTCATGCCGGCCGTTGCCGCAGAAAGCACCACCAGCGGACTTTCCTGATAACGGTGTGCCACACCGACACCGATACCCGCACCGGTCATCGCTGCTGCCATCTTTCCCATGATAAAAAGCATGTCTCCAATGTTTCCACCGATCAGGTTTCCAATCTGTTGGATTATTGTACCAACAATCAGTGTAGAAAACAAGCCCAAAGCCATGCCGCTCAAACCATCAATAAAAATGTGGTTCAGTAATTTTTTCATGCCTTTCTTTCCTCCTCGATAAAGTTTTCCCGGTCAGACTGCCTGTATGCACTTCCCGGAGTGAGTTTACACCTTTATATTGATTCTTCAACAATGTCATTTCAGGTGTCTTGTCACCTTGAGAATGTAGCATATTTTCCAGCATTTATCAAGAATATTTTTCTGTCTGAACTCTTTACAGAACGGAAAGTTTATTGTATGATTCAGAATGATGTCAGAGCATTGGCAGACATTGTCTTGTATCTTGATCCATCAAACTGTTTTTCAGGAGAAAGGATGTAGCATGACCTCTAAGAAACTGAAAAAAACTTTTACTGCTGCCTTTTTGTCCGGCAGTATTCTTTTACAGAATTTTCCTGCTTTGGCAGCTGCTTCTGATACAACAGACTGGCTGAAGGAATCGCCGTTCCGACAGGATATAACAACTGAAAAAAGTACTCAGACAGAATCCGTTCCGTCCGAAACCGAAACGGTATCCCCTGAAACATTAAGCACTTTTCAGACCGAAGCGGAGACAGAAGCTGAAACGGAAATCCCGGAAGAAAGCAAGTCTTCCAATAACACAGCTTCTTTTCTTATGGCTGATAATTCCGATACCTTTTCACAGATTCTGCAGGAAGCCACTCTTACACCTTCCTACACTTTTGATTCTCTGAATCAGGATTTTTCCTGGAAAGAACTGAAAACAGAGCTTACCAGACGCGTCAACAGCTATTCTTCCAAGTGGTCTGTTTATCTGAAAGACCTGACCACCGGAAATGTGATAAGCATCAACGAACGTGCCCAGGAGTCCGCAAGCCTGATCAAACTTTATGTGATGGGAGCCGTAATGCAGGAAATCCAGAACGGCAATCTGGAAATGAATGACACGACCAAACATCTTCTCGATGAAATGATCACAGTCAGCGATAATTCTGCCACAAATGAGCTGGTCCGTTATCTGAACAAAGATCACGACCACAAGAAGGGCATGAAGAAAGTAAATGCTTTCATAAAAGCACAGGGATTTGAATATACGCACGAATACAACGGTCTGGAGGACACCAGTCTGTGGTACGACACTGATACCAAAAACACAACTTCCGCCAAAGACTGCGGCCGCCTTCTGGAACGTATTTACCGCGGAGAATTTGTCTCTCATCTCGCTTCCCGCCAGATGGAAGAACTTCTGTTAAATCAGCAGGTTACCTACAAAATCCCATCCACGATCCCGTCGGAATCGCGTGTTGCAAACAAAACCGGTGAGACTTCCGACTGCGAAAACGATGCAGCGATCGTCTACACACCAAAAGGCGATTATATTTTATGTATCATGTCCTGCGAGGTTTCCAGCAAAAGTTCTGCCGTAGATTCTCTTCAGGAAATGTCCTCCCTGATCTACAGCTACTTTATGAACCGTGACACCTCAAAAGTCAGTCGCCAGGTGGAGGCTACTGCAAAGGAAACCGATTAGGTTTGATATACAAAATGTAAAATTAATAAATTTTATGTTGTATGTTGTCAATTCATTTTATATATGCTAGACTAATAGTAATCAGATTAGAGCTAACGTAGGAATAGTCTGGTGGTTGTTCCTTCCGGAAACGGAAAGGAGATATTGTATGAATACACTTGAAGTATTAACACTTGTGCTTGTAATTTTTGCAGCACTTACATATATTGACAACCACCGTAAATAAAAAAGTGGCTATCTCCTACACCCCTAGGAGATAGCCGTGTGTAATTTATAAACTTCGTTTATAAGTTTCCGGTGGCAACCATCGGACATACGCAAACCCTCTGATTGCTTCTAAGATGATTATAAACTATTCACTTCCATTTTTCAAGTGAAAAAGTTTGAAGAGGCTGCCGTTTTCAGGCAGTCTCTTTACTTTCATTTTAAAATCCGCTATACTTGAAATCAATTACTTCTGCCCTTTATGGCAGCTTTTATATGGAGGTAGAAATGTTATGTTCCGTTTATGGGGGAAAATTTTTAAAGACAACCATATGCTTCGGGATACCGTCATAGAAGATGACCGAAACGATACACGCACACACAAAATCTTTGATTCTTTAGATCAGATCTGCTACGACTTTGATCTCGGCAAACCGATCTGGCTCGATTCCAATATTCAGGAATTCAAACGCCACAGCAAAACTCGTTTTTACCAGGATAGTTTTATAGAAGAAATCCCCTTCGACTACCTTGAACTTCAGGTAATCGAAGAGGATTGACAACTGTTTCAGCTATGTGCATCCTGTGATATCGAACTGTTTGGTATCACAGGATTTTTTTGATATTTTCATAGACTCCGTCCAGCAGTCTTTCACGAGTCTCTTTCGGTGCCCAGGCAATATGAGGCGTAATGATCAGCTTGCCGCTGTCCTGGATCTGCCTTAATGGATTGTCCTCCCTCATCGGCTCTCCATCCAGCACATCCAGAGCCGCTGCCGCAATCTTATTTTCCTGCAAAGCCCACGTAAGTGCTTCCTGATCCACGATCGCTCCGCGTGCCACATTGATAAAAATTGCGGACTTCTTCATCTTCTCAAAAGCCGCTCTGTCAAAAAGTTTTCTTGTGTCCGGGTTCAGCGGTGCATGCACCGATATCAGATCCGAACGTTTCAGCAGTTCTTCAAAATCCACTCTCTCATACAGCTGATCGGTGTTCTTCCCGGATGTTGAATAATAAATAACGTTGCAGCCAAATTCCTGTGCATGGGATGCCACACGTTTTCCGATCGCTCCCATGCCGACAATACCCCAGGTCTTTCCGTCAAGCTCTGAAAATTTCTGCTCAAAATGAGAAAACTGAACGGAGGTACAATACGCACCTGATTTTACATAGTGATCATAATAGGCCAGTTTATGCAGAACATAGAACATCAGTGCAAATGTATGCTGTGCCACTGCTTCCGTAGAATAGCCGGCTACATTCGCTGACAGGATGCCGTGGCTGTCTGTATATGCCCGGTCAATATTGTCCATTCCCGTAGCCGTTACGGCTACCAGTTTCAGATGCGAAGCACCTGCCAGCGTTTTTTCATTCATCGGAATTTTGTTGATCACAACAACATCTGCATCTTTTACCCGCTCCGGCACCAGTTCCACCGGTGTGTCTCTGTATTTTGTTACATGTCCCAGTTCGTCAAATCTGTCCAGATTTATGTCATCACCAAGCGATATGGTCTCCAGAAATACAATCTCCATAGCAGTTTCCTCTCTTTCGTAATGCTAGTCTGCAGGGGAAATCCCTGCTCCATTATGACAATAACTCTTTCAGAACTTCCCGTATCACACGTTCCTGCTCATCCGAATCCATCTGCCGCAGAATCTTCGCCGTCTGCTCTTTAGGTGTATCCGCCGCAGCTGCTGTCTCACGGATACCCTCCCGGATTTTTCCGAGATTCTCCTTCAGCTCCTGCTTGTCCCTGATACCATCCTTGCTGTTCTTTACGCTCTTCTTTTTCCGTCCCGGCATGGAAACCATTTTTCCGAAATGTCCGGATACGTCTTCCGACTCAGCAGAAACTGCCACTTCTTCTGACGATGCATCGCATTTTGCCATTTCCACCTGATTTGCCGGTTTTGAAAATTCCGCCAGTATCGGCTGCACCGGCTCCGGCTGTTTCTGTCTTGCAACAGAAGATTTTGTAGCCTGTACACCAGAAGAAGCATGAAGCACCAGCACATTATCCAGCTCGTCCTGCAAAGTAATCTCCAATGACTGTTTTGCAAATCCTGTATCCAGAACGCCAAAGACCAGAAGAGAAATTCCCTCCATCAGCAAAGTGCCTGTCAGATAAGTCTGACGCATGCCGCCAACCGCCTGCGGCTGGCTGATATACCATCCGACCGCTCCCAGTGCTGCACATAATATGGCAGCCATCTGTGCCATCCGTTTCCAGGTATGCAAAGATCCTCCAAAAAGACGGTACTCCAGCAGATTTTTGCGTATAAATGCTTCCGTGTTAAAAGCATTGACCGTATTCTGTTTCATTCTGCATACGTTCTGATAACGCTGGCGAAGCTGTTTCATAAACTTACCTTTCGCCATGCCCTGCCTTCTGACATCTCTGAGCAGGTTTCCATACATCGAACGAAGTACCACCTGGCTGATCACTCCCCAGGCACAGATCAATGCCATTGTGTAGAACAATATTGTCTGCTGACTTAAAAACTGTAACATGGATAATCCCCCTTCTGATCCTGCTTGTTTTCATTTCACGTGTCGCTGCTGCAGCAGTCACATTCTCCGGATGAATGTTGCAGGCACATTATAGCCTCAGAATTTGCATTTGAAAAGCAGAATCGTTCGACAATTTCTGCTCTTATGGCTCGAAAATCGGGGGATTTTTTTATGAAGTTCTTCAGTTTTCGTTCTTTTTTCTACGCTTCTTTTGCAGCCAGATTCTTCATCATGCCGCGAACCAGTCTGACGCTGTGAGCAACTGCCTGCTTCTCAAACGTCGGATAATCCATGGATGCACTGTCATCTGCCTTATCTGAGATCGCACGCAGAACAACAAACGGCACTTCATTTAAGTGTGCAGTCTGTGCGATCGCAGCACCTTCCATCTCGGTACAGTATCCTGAGAAAAGTGTCGAAATGTTCTCTTTGGTTTCTTTGTCTGCGATGAACTGATCGCCGCTGACAACTCTTCCGTGAAATACCTGAATTTCCGGATTAACCTCTTCACATACTTTCTCAGCCAGATCCGCAAGCGCCTTGTCCGCCTCAAAAGAGAACACATCCATCTGCGGAATCTGTCCCTTCGGATAACCAAAGCTTACTGCATCCATATCGTGATGAACCAGATCGCTGGAAATAACCAGATCACCGATGTTGATCTCCGCTTTCAGAGAACCGGCGATTCCTGTATTGATCACTGCTTTTACATCAAACACATCGATCAGGATCTGTGTGCAGACCGCCGCATTTACCTTCCCAACACCGCTGCGTACCACAACAACATCCTGACCTTCCAGAATGCCCTCGCAGAATTCCATGCCTGCTTTTGTCAGCTGACGCGTAATCTGCATCTGCTCCTTCAGCTCTTTTACCTCAACTTCCATTGCTCCTATAATTCCAATTGTACCCATGTTTGTCTCCTTCTATATTAATGATGTTGGCACTTATAAAATCCATTCATTTTTCTGTAATTTAAGATTTTTATTACAACACTTCTATTTTTACCGTAAAATCAGGTCTATGTCAAGCTGAGCAAAATTTCATATCAGTGGGATTTTTTGCAGAATATAATATGTCTTGCATCCGCCTGATAAAATGCGTATAATCAAGTCAAAGCATCAGGAAATCTTGCTCCGTGAGATGACAGGTATTTCCTAACTCGCATAAAAAACAGGAGGTATTTAAAATGCAGGTATATAAAACAAGAGGTGTCTGTTCTCAGGCAATTCAGTTCGAACTGGACGGAGACACCATCAAACACGTAAACTTTATCGGCGGATGTTCCGGAAACACACAGGGCGTTGCACGCCTGGTAGAAGGCATGAAAGTAAAAGATGCCATCGCCAGACTGGAAGGCATCCACTGTGGTCCAAGACCAACTTCCTGCCCAGATCAGCTGGCAAAGGCATTAAAAGAAGCAATCAATGCATAATTTCCGGATTATATTCTTATAATATGATGTGGGTGTCAAAAGTCCCCAATAATGATTGCAATCGAGTAGGAGGCGGTGACTAACCGCCGTCCTCTCACACCACCGTGCGTACCGTTCGGTACACGGCGGT